>Ga0256839_1000099_pt1 | contig 114268 bp, 110 predicted proteins | sample 354166metaG_FD_185968 | JGI IMG/M metagenome (GOLD analysis project Ga0256839, IMG submission 185968) | Hydrothermal vent microbial communities from Mid Atlantic Ridge, Atlantic Ocean - 354-166 | ecosystem: Environmental > Aquatic > Marine > Hydrothermal vents | place: Atlantic Ocean: Mid...
CCCCACGGGCCATTCCAGCCCTGTTGTGGCGAATAAGGCGCCGCCTGATACGCTTGGTAATTTGGCGCGCGCTGTGGTTGCGAAAATCCGCCTCTCGGCTGCGGGATCGTGTTTTGCATTGCTTGGGGAACGCCCCCGTACCCGGGGAAATTCCCCGGACCAGCACGCTGACCATACCCTTGATTTATTGCGCTATTACCACCGGCTTGCCCGCCGAATTCAAACCCGCCCTGCACTCGACCACCCGCTTGCGCGTTTGCCGTTGCATTACTTTGGCCACCATTTGGAACAGTACCCGAATTTGCAGGCACGAACGGCTGCGGCGCGTTTTGCATCCAGTACGGCACCACCTGCTGGTTAGGCGTTTGCATCCAGTATGGCTGCCGCGTTTGTGGCGCGAACGCCTGCTGCGGGGTTTTCATAAACTGATACGGGCCGGGCAATGGTGCCGGCATAACATCCGCTGCGCCGAGGGCCATATTCGCAGCCGCCCCAACCAGAAGCGTGGCAAGTAAAATGATTTTACGCATAATCCGGTTCACTCCTGTGTATCGTTGATAGAGGTGTTCAGGCGAATGCCCCGACGCGATTTCCGGCCAGCACCCGTGCGCGTCGCCGTCGGCTTGGCCGCAGGTTTAGGGGCAGGTTTAGCTGCACGCTTAGGCGCGGCCTTCGGCTTAACCGTCGGCTTCCCTTTTGACTTCACCGCTGCTTTTGCTTTTGGTTTAGGCTCAGGTTTCGGTGCCTTAACCGGTGCGGCCTCGACCCTCGGTGTCACCACGGGCGCAGGTGCAGGCGTCGCGGGTTCCACATCTTTGGACCGTCTAAACAACCCTTTAACCCAGCTAAACACTCCCGTGACGCTGCCGACGACCAAAAACACGGCTACCTCGCCAACCATCACGACAACATCGACAATCCCCGAAAGCACACCCGAAGACTTCGCGCGACTGCGAACCGTTGCCGTGTCGCCACCTGCAATAACAGCGGCTTTCCCGCCACCTTTGCTATCATCGCCGCCGCCGTTATCACCCTCGACCAGCGCGCGTCTAAAGCTAACGCAGCCCAGCGGAATAACGATCAACGTCAACAATGTGGAAACCATCCCGCCAAACATCAGCGAAATCGCCATGCCCTGAAAAATCGGGTCACTAAGAATAACGAACGACCCGGCAACCAGTGCCATCGCCGTGATAATGATCGGGCGTGTACGTGTGGCACAGGCGCTAATCACCGCCTCTTTCACTTCCATGCCGGATTCAACCTGAATACGGGCAAAATCCACCAGCAGGATAGAGTTTCGCACGATAATCCCTGCCAGCGCGATAAACCCGATCATCGAGGTTGCCGTGAACGGCGCGCCAAACAACCAGTGCCCCGGCACAATTCCAATCAACGTCAACGGAATCGGAGCCATAACGATTGCAGGCGTCGTAAAATTGCCGAATTCCCAGACCACAAGGATGTAGATCATGATCAACGCGATGCCAAAGGCGATGCCCATGTCACGGAAAGTCACATAAGTAACCGTCCACTCCCCCGTCCATTCCAGCGAAGATTGCAAGCTGTCCGCAGGCGGCCCTGTGTAGTTCGTGCCAACACGCACCCCGTCTGGCGAAACGTAATCGTCCAGTAAATCCTCGACCTCGAACAAGGCATAGATCGGTGCACCAAGGCGGCCTGAAACCTCCCCCGTTACATACTCAACCGCACGCAGGTCTTTGTGGTAAACCGGCTCGTCCATCAAGAACGGCTCGAAGCGGCCAAGTTCGCTTAACGGGATCATCGTGCCACTTGCCGTTGGAATTGGCAGCTGGCCAAGGCGACCAAACTGGCTGCGCAGCGACAAAGGCATTTGCAAGAGTATGAACCGAGGCTCCAATGAGCGTTCCATCTTCACATCGCCCAGTTTGAAATCACCCATGGCCATTTCAAGCTGGCGGTTAATATCCTCAACCGAAACACCACGGCGGGACGCCTTTTCGCGGTCCACCACGAAACGCCAGCTTTCATATGGCGCGCTTAGGAAACTATCCGCATCCACAATGGTTTCGGCTTGCTCAAACAACCCTTCCAGATCGCGCGCCACTTGACGACGCGTGGCCGCATCGGGGCCATAAACCTCGGCCACAACGGTTTGTAAAACGGGTGGTCCTGGCGGCATTTCGATAACTTCGATCTTGGCACCCAGTTCATTGGCGATTGGCAACAATGCCTCACGCGCCATTACGGCCAGATCGTGCGACGTCAAATCGCGATCTTCCTTGCCCTGCAACTGCACCTGAATATCGCCCTGCCAGCTTTCGCCGCGCAAATACGTGTGCCGCACCAAGCCGTTGAAATTGAAAGGCGAGGCAGTACCCGCATAAGATTGCAACGCCGTAACTTCAGGCATTTTTTGCAATTCTTCAGCCAACCGCGCCACAACATTCGCCGTTGTTGGCAGCGCCGTGCCTTCCGGCATGTTCACAGTAACATTGAACTCCGGCTTGTTATCGTTCGGCAACATCTTGACCGTCACGGCCGTGGTCCCGAACATGGACAAGCTAAGCCCGAACACAACCAGCAACCCAATCCCGAAAGCCCAGCCTTTCCAGCGTACGGTGATCAGCGGCAGCAACATTCTGGTGAACAGCTTGTGCAGCCATTCCGCCTGACGATGCTCCGCTTTTTGCATCTTGTCCAAGCTATCCATCGAAGGGCGAATGCGTTTGGCCAACCAAGGCGTGAATATGAACGCCGCAAACAGAGACAACAACATCGCTGCCGAACCCAATGCCGGAATCGGTGCCATATATGGCCCCATCATGCCGGAAATGAACCCCATCGGCATCAACGCCGCGATCACGGTAAACGTCGCCAGAACCGTCGGGTTACCCACCTCGCGCACCGCATCCACGGTGCATTCGTCCGTACATTCACCCTTCAATAACCAACGGCGATAGATGTTTTCGACCACGACAATCGCGTCATCCACCAAAATCCCGATAGAGAAAATCAATGCAAACAAACTAACGCGGTCAATCGTGAACCCCATAAGGAATGCGGCAAAAACCGTCAGCAGAATAACCACCGGAATAACCACCAACACCACAACGGAGGCACGCCACCCAAGCGCCAGCCAGATCATCATGGTCACAGCACCAGTCACCACGAACAGCTTGAACAACAGCTCGTTAACCTTTTCATTCGCCGTTTCGCCGTAGTTCCGCGTCACTTCAACATGCACGTTGTCAGGGATCAGACTGCCTTGCAGACGCTCCACATACGCCAGAATTTCATCCGCCACGCCAACCCCGTTGGATCCACCCTTTTTGGCCACCGCAATCGTTACCGCCGGCGCACCAATCGGCGCGCGCTCGCCGCTGTCGGAAACTTCTTCGCCGTACGTGCCATACGCAGGGCCGGTATAATACGAAACCACATCAGTCGCGTCGTTCGTACCCTCGGTTACCAAGGCCACATCGCGCACATATGTGGGGCTACCGTTAAACACCCCAACCATCAGGTTTTCGATGTCCTGCGCCGTGCGCAAAAACGACCCCGTATATAGCGTGAACGAGGTGTCCCCCATCTCCACAGACCCAACGCCGCGCTCGGAATTTGCCGTGCGAATGGTCCGCGCCAACTGGTCAAGGCTGATACCAAAACCGGCCAGACGCTCTGGAAATACTTCAACGCGGATTGCGTCAGAACGCCCCCCTACAATGAAACTCTGCGAGGTGTTCTCCACCTCTTTAAGCCGCTGCATCACGTCCAATCCAAGCGAGCGTAACGCCGCCTCGTCCACTTCGTGCGACCACAACGTCAACGTCACAATCGGCACATCATCCACACCCTTGGGCTTGATTAACGGCTGCGAAACACCCGGCGGAATCCGGTCCAGATTCGACTGGATTTTATCATTAAGTTTGACCAGCGACGGCCCCATCTCTTCGCCAACCTCAAACTGAACGGTAACCATCGCCCCGTCGCGCTGCGACATGGAATAAACGTGGTCCACACCCTGAATTTCCGACATCAGGCGTTCCAGCGGGTCCGTCGCAAGCGACGCTACCTGATTGGCCGAAGCCCCGGGGTAGGAAAAGAAAATATCGACCATCGGCACCGAAATTTGCGGATCTTCCTGCCGCGGTGTCGAAGCCAGCCCCAGAATACCCAGCGCTAAACATGCGAACAGCAACAGCGGCGATAATGGTGAATTGATAAACCCTTGCGCAAGATTACCCGCAAGACCAAGGCTTTTCTGCGTGTCAGCTTTGTTGTTATTTACGTTATCAGTCATCACATACTCCTCCCTTTCTGTCAGGTTTCCTTATTCGCCGGAAACCAGATTGGCGGGTGGATTTACGATGACCATTTCTCCGCCATTAAGGCCGGAGACAACAGAAATTCGGCCATCAGGCAGGGGATACCCCACCCTCACAAGCCGCAGGGACGGTTTGCCGTCGACAATAATAAACACGGAAGGAAGGCTGCCGCGCCAAATCAGGGATTCAGCGGGAACAGCGGGCTGTGTGCGAACCGGAACCGAGCCATCCGGCACGGTCACCTCCACATACATGCCCGGTCCACCGGCAGTGCCTTTGGGCAGGTCAAACTTGACCCGCACCGTGTGGCGTTCTTGGTCTGCAACAGGGAAAACCTGCGCGACACGCGCCTGAACTTGCTCGCCGCCCGCATCGAGACGCGCGGACACTAGCATGCCTTCACTAAGGCCCGCCGCCAAACGTACGGGTACATCAGCCACGATACGCAGGTATTCAACATAGGCGAACTTCAGCAAAGGCATTCCGGGTTGGACCGTGTCACCGACCTCAACCATTTTCTCGATAATTATTCCGTCAAACGGCGCCACAGAACTGGCATCCCGAAGGCGCGCATCAAGCACATCCAGATTAGCCTGCGCTTGCAACATCCCGCTTTGCGCCTGATCAACCCCGACACCCTGCGCATAAAGATCAGCCTGACGCTCAAGCCCTGAATCCGACTGCCCGATCATATCGGAAAACCCGCGGGTAAAGAACTGGTCGAACGTGGAGGGCAACCCCATGCCTGGAAAGCCGGTCAGGGAATTGACGCGCGGCGAATACAATTCGCGTGAATACTGCATCTGCGCGTTACGAAATCCAGCCTCGGCTTGCGTGATTTGCGCTTGGGCCGCGCGGCGTTGTGCCTGAATACTTTCGTCACTGATCGCTAACAACACCTGCCCGCTTGCAGCGTTGAAACCTTCCGCGCCGGCCAGAAAAATCACCCGGCCGGGGATTTGTGCATTCAGTGTAACTTCTTTGAAGGGAATAACCGTTCCACCGATTGTGGCGTTGCCACCAATCTGCGATGTGGTTACCGGAACCGTCTGATACTGCGCCTCGGCCTCACTCTGCGAATCGCCCTGACCGTGTGTCACGGTTGGCAAGATCGCGGTTACCGATATGCTTAAAACAGCTGCTAGGTGATGTAGTCCCGGCATGGTTTCTCCCTTATTTTATTATTATTTGCGTTATATTCCCTTAGTCGGTTGCGCAGACGATCGTTGCGTACACGCGGTATTCTTGTTTTCGCAATGCAGTGCTTGCGACACTATATTACAATATCTGTAGATATACATATTATAATATACAAATCTACAAGTCAATGCACACGAAAATTGCGTGAAATAGAATTGGGGGTTAAATCGCTAATTTTGCCGTGTTCGAAAGTTTGCCCCTAGAAGGGAAACACGTTGCCCCACATGTAGGACATTGGCTGCGTGAACGCATAGGTCGCGCGCGAGATGTCCTTGGTCATACGGTCCACACTGCCCGCCATGCTAAGCACCGCGTCAGTCATCGCCGGAACCGATGTCGCCATAGTCTTGATATCACCCGTCATGCCCGAGATGTTCTCGTTCATCGCGCTCATATCGCCGCTCATACCGTTAATGTTGGCGCTCATCTCGTCGATGTTGCCAGCCATACCCTCGATATTACCGCTCATCGTGTGAATATCGGCAGACATGGTTTGAAAGCTCTCGTTCAACTCCACCATCACATCGGTCATCGTGAACACTTGTTGGGCCATGCCATACATAACCCAAGTGAAGATCGCCATAACGACAACGATTCCCAGCGTTGTTAAGACCATAAATCGGTCACTGCTCACGCGTCGGTACATCTGTCGTCCTCCCAATGGCACAAGGCCGAAACTCATGTGCCACCCTGCGCCAAATCTGCAATCACAGCGCAATTGTGGAGGCCAGAACCCCTCACACATTCATATAACAGTATATTATATTGTACGTTTTGTTAAGCCCCACGCAAAAACCGCAGGGGAAACAGTGGTGCGGGCGGGGGGACTTGAACCCCCACGGCCATACGGCCAACAGATTTTAAGTCTGGCGTGTCTACCTATTCCACCACGCCCGCATCAGGTCTTGTGGGGGAAAATAGCCATTCAGCAGGTATTGTAAAGCGAAGGTTCAGCTTTTCTGATCCATCGGGTGATTGATCCCGTCGTTCACGGTAATCCCGCCCAATGCATCCATATCAATACCTTCAATACAGCCCACATTCACCCCAAACATATCGGGGTTAATGCGCGGTACATGATGGGTATAAATCCCGCAGTTGGAACAGAAATAATGCTGCGCCGCATGCGTGTGAAAACTGTACGTCGAAAGCACATCCGCGCCCTTAACAACCTCAAGATTGTCCTTACCCGTATATGCCATCACCGCCCCTTTGCGCCGACAAATCGAACAATTACACCGCTTAACGTCCCCCATTCCATCGGGAAACGAGACCTTCAGCTCAACCGCCCCGCAATGGCATGTGGCCTTGTAATCGCTCATCCCTGCCCCGCAAATTGTTCTTCCAGCTCCACCCGCCGGTCATCCGTAATCTTGGCAAACAGAACCTCCGGCACTTCAAACGCATGGCCCGCAGGCAAGGCACTCAACGCCGCGTCCAGATCATCGGGCCAGCCCGCATCCGTCACATTCATCGCCGCCAGCATCCGTTCCGTCGCATCTGGTATAAACGGCGCCGAAAGCACCGCATAAAGCCGGATCAAGTTCAGCGCAAACCGCACCATGGCTGCTGCTGCATCAGGGTCCGTCTTGTAAACCGACCACGGGGCCGCCGCCTGCAAGTATTCATTACCAGCCACCCAGATCGCCCGCAATTCCGCCGTCGCTTTGCGAATTTCAATCGCTTCCATATGCGTTTCATACGCCTTCAACCGCTTGGCAATTTCCGCCGTCACAGCCGCCTCTGCCTCGCCATATTCCCCGCCCTCAGGCACCACCTCGCCAAACTTCGAACGGCAGAACTTGGTCACACGGCTTACAAAATTCCCCAGCACATCGGCCAAGTCCTTGTTCACGCCGCCTTGAAAACTCTCCCACGTGAAATCGCTATCCGAGCTTTCCGGCGCATTGCTCAACAACCACCAGCGCCAGTAATCGCTCGGCATCACCTCTAACGCCTGATTCATGAAAATCCCACGCCCTTGCGAGGTCGAAAACTTCCCGCCCTCATACGTCAGCCAATTATAGGACTTGATGAAATCCACCAGTTTCCAAGGCTCGCCAGACCCCATCAACGTCGCGGGGAAACTCAGCGTATGGAACGGCACATTATCCTTGCCCATGAACTGCACATAATGCACATCGTCCGCGCCCTTATCCGTGCGCCACCAGCTTTCCCAAGCCGCATCATCCAAACCGTTCGCATCCGCCCATTCAGCCGTCGCCCCGATATATTCGATCGGCGCATCGAACCAGACATAGAAAACCTTGCCCTCCATGCCAGACCACGGCGCGCCGTCATACTGCACCGGAACACCCCAGTCTAAGTCCCGCGTAATCCCGCGATCCCGCAAGCCGTCGCCGTCATGCAGCCATTTCTTCGCGATCGAGGTCGTCAGGATCGGCCACCCTTCCTGCTTATCAATCCAACGATCCAGCTTCTCGCGCATTGCCGATTGCCGCAGGTACAAATGCTTGGTCTCGCGCACCTCAAGATCAGTCGATCCAGAAATCGCCGACCGGGGATTAATCAAATCCGTCGGGTCCAACTGCTTGGTACAATTCTCGCATTGATCGCCACGCGCATTCTCGGACCCGCAATTCGGGCACGTCCCCTCGATATAACGATCCGGCAAATACCGCCCATCCGCATTCGAATAAACCTGCTTCTCCGACACTTCCTCGATCAACCCGTTGTCCGCCAACTTGCCCGCCAGATGCTGCGTCAACACGCGGTTTCGTTCAGAACTAGACCGCCCGAAATAGTCGAAAGACAACCGGAACCCATCCGCGATATCCTTCTGGACCTGCCACATATCCGCACAAAATTCCGCCACCGGAACCCCTGCCTTGGCCGCCGCCAATTCCGCAGGCGTGCCGTGTTCATCCGTTGCACAAATGAACATAACCTCATGCCCCCGCGCCCGCATAAACCGCGCATAAGCGTCCGAGGGCAACTGGCTCCCCACCAAATTCCCGAGGTGCTTGATACCGTTAATATACGGCAACGCCGAAGTGATAAGAATGCGAGACATGTTTGGTTCCTTAATAGATGCTAAAATCCGTTTACCCCATGCCCACTCCAAGGGCCAGATCGAATCCCGCACACACCCCTGTCATCCCCGACTTGATCGGAACCACCTCCAAACTAACCCTTGCAAAAAACCCGTAGGGTGTGCGGTCCCCGCGCACCATCCGGCCTGAAACTTCCTTCAGAACCGTTTCGAAATATCCTCAAGCTCATATTGAATACCCGTTGCTTGCATACGGGTCGGATAAATAATTTGAGCAATACTTAAAACCCATATACCCACTTGAGCAGTTGTCTTCAGTCCAAAATCCAGTTGCAAGCCGTCTCCATGCAAATATGTGGTCGTGTAACTTATCCCTCCATCGATGGTGTCCTTCATACCGGAACTTAAGGACGCCCCACGCTCGTTTGGATGAGCGCCATAATCTATAACTTGATCATAGAGTCCCGAATATATCTTCTCCAACTTCGGTGCATCTTTCTTCATGTTCGCGCAAATCTTCCCGTGCTTAAATTCATCACGCACTTTCTGCTTTGCTTTAGCGCTGTCGTGCCTATTCATCCACAGTTCCCACCGAGCTTGGTCGTCCCTAATAAAATGAGAGTAGGCACCCTGTTCGAGACAGACGCGTAGTAATGCCTGCGCCTCGTAGACTTGACCTGCCATAACAGTACCCACTGCTGTGAGGAAAGCTGAATGGGCACGCAACAAAAAACCCATCGGTTGGAACGGTTTAGGATCAACGGCGTTATCGATAAGCTTTCTAAACAAACCGTCGATAGTTGTCAGGTCTATGACCTCCGAGCGTTTATTGGCAAATGTCGCCAGATGGTTTTTTTGGCAGTTGTCGAGATATAACGTGAGGGAGTCCTGCCCCCACCCTGTCGGAACATCTGTGTGAGTGTTTCTTTTCATAGCAGTCTTCTAGGCAAAATTGCGGTGAACGTAAAGTGAACATAGGCAAGATGCGCGAAAAGAAGTATCCAGCGAGAAAAAATTATGTGGCGAACGGCAGCATTTCCGCATTGCTGCCACGATGGAAGACACAGAATTCGACGTTTCTTCACGAAGTTCTAGCCGTGTTTGCTCACACCTCAAAACATTGCAGCATACCCTAGCCATTGCACCGATGCACTAAAACCTTAACGCTCCCGTACACAAAAACGTACATACGTGTTGTGTACGGGTTGTGTACGGGTTGTGTACGCATTGTGTACACGCTTTTCCCGCGTTTCACCCCAAAGGTTAACGCCTTTTTCCTACTTCCCCAGACACCAGCGCATGACCGCTTTTTGGGCATGCAAACGGTTCTCGGCCTCGTCAAAAATCACCGACTGCGGGCCGTCCAAAACTGCCGCCGTCGCCTCCTGATCGCGGTAGGCTGGCAAGCAGTGCATGAACAGCGCATCGGGTTTGGCACCAGCCATCAGATGCTCGTTCACCTGATAAGGCTGCAACAGATTATGCTTGGCAGCCGCCTTGTCATCATGCATTGAAACCCACGTATCCGCGACGATCAAATCCGCCCCCTCAACCGCCTTGGCAGCATCCCGTTCAAGCATAATGGTCGAGCCTTTGGAACGCGCGAAGTCGACAAATTCTCGTTCAGGATCAAGGCTTTCCGGCCCCGTGAACGTCAGATCAAACCCGAATTGCCCCGCCGCATGCAAGAAGCTGGCGCAGACGTTATTGCCGTCCCCCGTCCAGACAACTTTCTTGCCTTTTATCGGCCCGTGGTGTTCCTCGAACGTCAAAATATCGGCCATAATCTGGCAAGGATGCGTGCGGTCCGTCAGCCCGTTAATAACCGGAACAGTCGCGTGTTCCGCCAATTCCAACAGCGTCGCCTCGTCAAACGTGCGGATCATGATCATATCCACATATCGGCTAAGCACCCTTGCGGTATCCGCGATACTTTCCCCGTGGCCAAGCTGCATATCTGCCCCCGAAAGCACCAACGTCTGCCCCCCAAGCTGGCGCACCCCGACATCGAACGAAACCCTTGTTCTTGTTGAAGGTTTCTCGAATATTAAAGCCACCAAATGGTTCGCCAAAGGCTGATCCGCGTCGGGTGTTCCCTTGGGTAAACCCTTGCGCGCATCCTTCATTTTACGCGCCTGATCAATCATGCCGCGCAGGTCGCTCGCGTCGGTTTTGTGGATGTCCAGAAAGTGGTTCATAGGGTCCCCTCCACGGTCACAGCCGCTTGATCCAGACGCTTCAACGCCTCGCCAATTTCGTCAATTGTAATGTTCAGCGGCGGCAATAAACGGATCACATTATCAGCCGCCGGAACGGTCAAAAGATGCGCCGCATACCCTGCGTTGATCACGTCAATATTGGTCGCGTTACACTTCAGGCCAATCATCAATCCTTCCCCGCGCACACTGTCAAACACGTCGGGATGCGAGGCCACCAGCCCCTCCAACCCTTGACGCAAATGTCCGGCGAGACGGTTGACGTTTTCCAAAAATTCCGGTGTTGCGATTTGATCCATAACGGCACACCCAACCGCACAAGCCATTGGATTTCCACCATAAGTCGTACCGTGCGTACCAGCCACCATGCCTTGCGCCGCGCGTTCAGTCGCCAGACAAGCCCCCAACGGGAACCCCCCGCCGATGCCTTTGGCCACAGCCATAATGTCAGGCGTAATACCAGCCCATTCATGCGCGAAAAGCTTACCGGTTCGCCCAACACCGGATTGAATCTCATCCATCACCAACAGCAAGCCATGTTCATCACAAAGCGCACGAATGGCCCGCAAATCAGCCTCGCTAAACGCGCGGATGCCACCCTCGCCCTGTACAGGCTCCAACATTATCGCTGCCGTTTCAGGCCCGATTGCCGCCTTCAACGCATCCATATCGCCGAACGGTACATGGTCAAATCCGGGCATAAGCGGCCCAAAACCTTTGGTCAGCTTCTCGCCACCAGCCGCCGAAATCATCGCCATTGTCCGCCCATGAAACGAGCCTTCAAACGTGATTACCCGAAACCGCTCCGGCTGCCCGATATGGTCGAAATACTTGCGAACCATCTTCACGGATGCCTCGGTCGCCTCGGTTCCTGAATTGGTGAAAAACACCGTATCGGCGAAGGTATGCTCAACCAAACGTTCGGCCAAGGCCTCCTGATTTGGGATGTTGTAAAGGTTGGACGTGTGCCACAGTCGTCGTGCCTGATCCTCTAATGCTGCAACGAGAATGGGGTTCGCGTGGCCAAGGGAATTCACGGCAATGCCGGCCCCCATGTCCAGATAACGGGTTCCATCTTCGGTCTCCAGCCAAGGGCCCTGACCTTTCACGAATGAAAGCGGTGCCCGCGCATAAGTAGGTAGTACGGGGCTAATCACGTCTGTTACTCCTTTACGGTCGTAAAATGAAAACACCCACCTGCGACCGTTGCGGTGGGTGAGTTTTGGTTCATGCCGGAAACCTGCCTTTAAGTCAATCGAGGGTGTTAAATCACTGGATGTTACGGCGCGGCCAATCTAGTCTGGCCTTTTGCAAAACGCATTCATATCAACAGGGTTTCCCCGCATGGATACGAATAAGCTCGTGTTTACAGTATTCCTTATGCTTGTTGCCAGCGCACTGGTCGCGGGAACCAGCCTGTTGGCCAAAACGCTTGGAACAGATGTTTTCGGGCCTGCCCTAAACCCGTTTCAGATTACCGCTGGCAGGTACGCTTTCGCGTTGGTGATGTTGATTGCAACAACGGCCATAGTACGCCCGAAATTCACCCGACCTGCATTGCATTTGCACGTTGGTCGCTCCTTCGCGGGATGGTTTGGTGTCACCTGCATGTTCGCCGCCGCCACGCTAATCCCCCTCGCTGATGCAACCGCAATTACGATGCTAAATCCTATGATAGCGATGCTGTTGGCCATACCATTGCTGGGCGAGAAGGTTGGACCACGCCGATGGGGTGCAGCGGCACTTTCTTTGATCGGAGCCTTCTTGCTAATCCGCCCCGGCACGTCAACTTTCGATCCGGCGGCCCTTATCGCACTGCTGGCGGCCTTCGTGCTGGCCTTCGAAATCATTATCGTCAAATTGCTAAGTCGTCGCGAAGGCACGTTACAAATCCTGTTATTCTCCAACGGTTTCGGAACGATACTTGCCGGAATTTCGGTGATGTTTGTCTGGATATGGCCAACACCCATGCAATGGCTGGGGCTGGCGGCAATTGGCGCCCTTATGGTTTGCGCACAAGCCATTTTCTTGCTGGCTTTGCGCCGTGGTGACGCCAGCTTTGTTGCACCCCTATTTTACTTCACGCTCGTTTTCGCTGCGTTCTATGACTTCGCAATATTTGGTGTAATCCCCTCAATACTCAGCAACGCTGGTGCTGGAATTATCATCCTTGGCGCAGTACTAATGGCATGGAGCGAAAGGCGGCGTATGCGATAGCTTTACCCCGTATCAGGTGTACCGAAAGCGTCTAAATGAAAACAAATCGCACCGAAGTCATGTTTGCACCGCTCTCTTGGCCTTGTGCCCTTGAACTTCCGGCTCCAAAGGTTACAATAGATGTCGAGCCTCCTTTGCTTTTGATAAAGATTAACGGGATGCAAGTTTTGCGCCCACTTCGGGCGTTGTTAAATTGGTATGGAGGGGCTTATGTCCTGGACAGATGAACGCGTAGCAACCCTCACCAAGATGTGGGGCGAAGGAAACTCGGCAAGCCAGATTGCCAAGGAACTCGGCGGTGTTACCCGTAACGCCGTGATCGGCAAAGTGCATCGCCTTGGCCTGTCCAACCGCACAACCACTACAACCAAGGCCAAAGCAGCCCCCAAGGCCGTTAAAGAAGCGCCCAAGGCCAAACCTAAGCCCAAGGAACCCGTGCGCGTTGCCAACCCGAAATCCACAACCGAGATTCCAACCGCCCGTGACATCCCGCGCAAACGCCCGATCATCACGGCAGGGCAACCCTTGCCACCACAGCCATCCGCATCCGAAGTAAGCGCGGAGGCGTTGGCGAAAGTTGTTGAAATCGAAGGCCAAGCCAAAAAACTGAACCTGATGCAACTGACCGAACGCACATGCAAATGGCCAATCGGCGACCCTGCTACAGACGATTTCTGGTTCTGCGGTCACCCCGTACAAGTAGGCAAACCCTACTGCGAAACCCACGTCGCCGTGGCCTTCCAACCCATGAGCAGCCGCCGAGACCGCCGCTCGCGCTAATATAAACGGCAAGTCAAACGCATTTCGGCTTCCTAACCGAGGCCGTTTTCGTTTCACCCCTCAATAATTTCCTCGGCCTGCCGCAGATCAACACTGACCAATTGCGAGACGCCCTGCTCCGCCATCGTCACCCCGTACAAACGGTCCATCCGCGCCATTGTCACCGCGTGGTGCGTGATGATCAGGAACCGCGTATCGGTTTGCTTAGTCATTTCGTCCAACAGATCGCAGAACCGCGTGACGTTGGCATCATCCAGCGGCGCGTCGACCTCGTCCAGCACACAAATCGGGCTAGGATTGGCGAGGAACACGGCGAAGATCAGGGACAGCGCGGTAAGCGTCTGCTCCCCCCCCGACAGTAGCGAAAGAGTGGAAAGTTTCTTGCCCGGCGGTTGGCACATCAGTTCCAGCCCAGCCTCTAGCGGATCGTCACTTTCGACCAACACAAGGTTCGCATCACCACCACCAAACAGGTGCTTGAACAGTTTCGAGAAATTTTTGTTAACCTCTTCAAACGCATCCAGCAGGCGTTGCCGCCCTTCTTGATTAAGGTTCGAAATCCCCTGACGTAGCTTTTTCACTGCCTCTTCAAGGTCGTTCTTCTCCCCGTTCAGATTGTCGAATTCTTCCTGCACCTCCCGCGCATCTTCCTCTGCCCTAAGGTTCACCGCACCCAATGCCTCGCGTTGACGTTTCAGGCGGTTCACATCGTTTTCGATCATCTCTGCGGGCGGCATCTGATCCGGATCAGCCTCCAGCGTTTCCAGCAATGCAGCCGGTTCCAGCTCCATTTCTTCACGAATACGATCGGCCGTGGCATCCACCCTGAACACCGCAGCCTCGGCCAATGCTTCACTGCGCGCCCGTGCCTCTCGCGCTTCAGAAGCGGCGCGTTCCGCATTGCGTTCGCCCTCCTCGGCCTGCCGCATCGCAGTTTCGCCAACGGCCAAAGCATCCGCCGCCGCGTTGCGACGCCCTTCGGCCTGTTCGATAGATTGTGCCAAAGCCTCGCGCTTTGCCAAAAGCTCCTCGGGGGCGGTCGTTGCCGTTCCCAAATCCGCTTCGCTTTCGGTCTTGCGAGCTTCCAGCTCCCCAATCCGCTTCTCGGCATTTTCCAACCGCAGCCGCCAGTTGCTAACCTCTTTGGTGATTTCCTGTTGCCGACGCACTCGCGCCTCGCCTTCACGGCGCAATTCATCTGATAAGGAACGCCGCGTCAGCATCGCCATTCGTGCGCCTTCAACTGCAACTTTGCGCCCCTCAACGGCATCACGCGCTGCATCCAGATCACCCAGATCGTCAATCCCGCGCTCCGCCTCGCGCAATGCATCACGTGCATCAGATGCCTCTTCCTCGCGGCGCGAAACGGCCATCCGCAAGGTTTCCAGCTTGCCTTTCAACATGTCCAGATCAGCCTCGGCACGGGACAACCGCCTTGCGGAATTATTAACCGCTTCATCCGCGTCTTTACGCAATCGCCGCGCATTTTGATCTGCTATTTGGGCATTCTCTAGATTTGCACGCGCGGCTTGGTGGGCATCGCGCGCGGTGTCCGCCACGGCCTCCGCTTTCGCAAATGCCTCCGACAAATCAGCCAGCCGATTCACCTGTTGCAACCGCAATGCGGCCTCGGACGGTGCATCATCTGCGCCGGCGCGGTACCCGTCCCAACGCCATAAATCCCCTTCGCGTGAAACCAGTCGTTGGCCCGGCTTAAGCACCGCCTGCAACACCGCGCCTTGATCACGCGTCACTAACCCGATAGCCGACAATCGGCGCGCCAAAACATCCGGCGCCTGCACATGATCCGCTAAAGGAGAGGCCTCCGTCGGCAATTCCGCAGCATCGTCATAATCCGGCATTTTGGCCCAGCCGGAAACACCTTCAGGGCCAACTTCCGGCGCTTTCAGGTCATCCGCCAACGCTGCACCAAGTGCCGCCTCGAAACCCTTATCGGCCCGCACGCTGTCCAACAGTTGCTTGCCGTCGCCTTGATCGCGCTCAATAAGACGGGTCAAGGCTGAAACCTCGGCCCGCAGAGCGTTTGCCTCCCCATCAGCCTCCGACAGGCTGGCGCGTGTTTCGGAATCGCGGGTCTGCGCTTCGGCACGATCCGCCTCCGCTTTGGTCAACGCATTTTCCGCAGCCTTCGCTGCGCCAATCGCATCGTCCTGCGCCGCTTTCGCCACTTCAAGGCGTTCGCTAGCCGTACCAAGTTCCGCTTCGTGCTTTGCCGCCACCGCGCGGGCATTTTCGATTTCCGCTGCCAGTTTAGCAACCGTCCCGCCAGCCTCTTCCAATCGACGCCGCGCCGCTTGATGTCGCGCAGAAAGGCGCGCCGCATCTTCGGTCAGTTTATCTAGCTCGGATTCCTGTTCCTGAAGAACCGTGCCCGCCTCGCGCGCGGCATCCTTGGCATCCTCCAGCTTCACATCGTGGCCTTCGTGCGCCTTGGCCAGTGCTTCTTTTTCCCAATTCAGACGCTCGATTGTTTCGCCTGCGTCGTGGTTCAAACCCTTTTCACGTTCCATGTCGCGGCCCAGCTGGGCGATGCGCGCTTGCAAATCGTCTATCGCTTGGCGTGCGCGTTGTTCCTGTTCGTTCAACGAATCCCGTTCGACCAACAACCGCTGCAAAACCGCACCGGCGATGGCTTCTTCTTCGCGCAGCGGTGGCACTTTACCTTCCGCTTCAGCCCGTGTTTTCGCAAGCGACGCTGCCTCGCCCTGTGCCGATGCCGCCCCCTTGGTGGCCGCCGTCAGTGCTTCCGATGTGGCCTGCCGTTCAACATCCGCCTCGCGCCAGCGGCGATACAACAACAACCCTTCAGCACGGCGTAATTCGTCAGCAATCTCGCGATACCGCGCGGCTTGTCGCGCTTGGCGGGCCAGTGATTTGATCTGGGTATCGAGCTGTTCAAGAACATCTTCTATCCGCGCCAGATTAGTTTCGGTGGCATTCAGTTTCAGCTCTGCCTCGTGGCGACGCTGGTACAGGCCGGATATACCCGCGGCCTCCTCCAACACCCGACGCCGCGCTTTGGGTTTGGCGTTGATCAGCTCTGAAATCTGGCCCTGCCGCACCAGCGAGGGCGAATGCGCCCCGGTGGAGGCATCCGCAAACAGCATCTGCACATCGCGCGCCCGTGTTTCCTTGCCGTTGGTTTTATAGGCTGACCCCGCATCACGCGTAATCCGCCGCACGACCTCAAGCTTGTCTTGATCGTTAAAGGCTGCGGGGGCCAGACGTTCGGTGTTGTCCAGTGTCAGCGTCACCTCGGCGTAATTCCGTGCAGGCCGCGAGGAGGCACCTGCGAAGATCACATCTTCCATCCCGCCGCCGCGCATGGCTTTGGCGCGGTTCTCGCCCATAACCCAGCGCAGGGCTTCCAGCAGGTTCGACTTACCGCAACCGTTCGGTCCGACAACACCTGTCAAACCCGGCGAAATCACCAGTTCTGTCGGGTCAACGAAGCTTTTGAAGCCTAATAATCTGAGTTTTGCAAATTGCACAAATTGCCTGCGAGTTATGATTCTGCTTGATAGGACAGGATTCCGGCACAGCCCCTGCGAGTCAACCGTAAACCCCCATATCTGCCCTAATTGCGCCACTTATCCACAACATATCGCGGTTTTTTACATTTCCTCTTGCGATTTCCCAAACTGCCCATAAGTTCCACTCTAACAAAACGGGAAACAAACATGACCACACTACTTGGAATTTCGGGGGCGCTTCGCAAGGATTCCCGCAACACAGCGTTAATAAGCGAAGCCGCACGCATTTTTGCACCGGACGAGTTCGTAATGGCTAATCTAAGACTGCCGCTTTACGACGGAGACCTTGAGGGTTCCGCGGGTATTCCCGACGCAGTTCACACGTTGCATGCACAAATAAAAGCCGCGGATGCGATTGTAATTTCAACGCCTGAGTATAACAAAAACCTTTCGGGCGTGCTGAAGAATGCGTTGGACTGGCTTTCCCGCGTTCGCCCCCAACCTTGGGCTGGTAAACCTGTCGCGATCGTTTCAGCTGCGTCAGGTCGTGCCGGTGGCGAGAGGGCGCAGTATTCGCTGCGCCACTGCATGACCCCGTTTAACCCACGCATCCTGCAAGGGCCGGAAATCATGATCGCAACGGCAGACAATGCTTTTGACGATGATGGGCGGCTGGTTAACGAATTTTCAACAAAATCGCTGACCAAACTAATGGATGCGTTGCGGGCCGAGATTTAATCGTCCAGCACTCGCGCCTCGTCTACCAACATCACCGGAATGCCGTTGCGGATCGGGAAGGCCAAGCCTGCGGCCTTCGAGATCAGTTCTTGCGCGCCCCGATCATACACAAGTGTATTGCGGGTCAACGGGCAGACCAAAGCCTCCAACATTTTACGGTCAGCGGTATGTGGCGTGATATCGCGCATCCTACACCATAATCATTGAGGCTAGTTTGCGACGCCCCTTCTGGGCATCCTCATCCTTTGGGCCAAGGGAATCGAACAACGTAAACAACTGTTTTTTGGCCGCGCCATCATTCCATTCGCGATCACGGCGAAAGGCTTCCAGCAACTCGTCAATTGCTGCGCCTGCATCGCCCGCAGCGGCCAGCGCAGTCGCCAGATCAAGGCGCGCTTTATGGTTGTCAGCATCGGCTTCAAGCGCTGTGCGAAATTCGGCGGTCTCACCCAAATCAGATGCCGCATCCGCCAGTTCCACTTGCGCAACAGCCGAGGCAAGTACCGGATCAGATTTTTTATCCTCGGGAATTTGAACCAAAACCTCTTTGGCTTTCTCCAGATCATCGCTGGCCAGATAAGCGCGGATCAGGCCGGACACAGCCACGAGGTTATCGTCTTCTTCGCCCAAAATAGCCGAGAACGTCTCAATAGCATCAGAAAAATCGCCATCGTCCAGCATCTGTTCGGCCATTTCCAAGGCTTGGCCCATGCCGCCACTGCCTTGTGCGGCAACGCGTTGCACAAATGCCTTTAATTCGGACGCAGGTTGCGCGCCCATAAACCCGTCAACCGGCTTGCCATCGACAAACGCATAAACCGACGGGATTGATTTAACCTGCATTTCTTGCGCGATTTGCTGGTTCTCGTCCACATTGATTTTAACCATTTTGACGTCACCACCAGCGGCCATCACTTCGGCCTCAAGGGCAGGTCCAAGCGTTTTGCAGGGGCCACACCACGGCGCCCAGAAATCCACGATTACGGGTGTCTCTTTCGAGGCCTCAACCACATCAGCCATAAAGCTCGCTTCGTTGCTGTCCTTGATCAGGTCGGTTGCTGTATCCAATTCCATCATCTCTCTCCGAGTATATCTGTGTTGCCCTCTATTTGGGGGCGAAAGCCTGCGGGATCAACCCGTTTTGTTTCATCAGGGCGGCATGTCGCGCCAGAAAGTCAGCTTTGACCTCCATAGGGGCGCGCAAGGCAAGCCGCGTCTTTTGCAAGGCTTCCGGTTTCGGGATACCAAACAGTTTATTCGCCTCCGTTTCGGAAAACCCCGCGATCTGGATTGCCTCTAACCAAGCCGAAATCCGGTCAGCACGTTTGATCTGCGTCTTCACGGCTTTGGGAATTTCAGCTGGCACACCAAACCGGCGATGAACCGCCTCCATCAAGCGTGCATCCATGGCTTTATAACCCGGCCCAACAGCGGCTTTCACGGGGGAAATCATATCGCCGATTACATATTCCGGCGCGTCATGCAGCAACGCCGCAAGACGCCATTTGACAGGCGCATTGGGGGTAATCTCAGCATAAACCCGTTCGACTAACAACGAGTGTTCGGCCACCGAATACGGGAACTCCCCAAACGTCTGGCCGTTCCAGCGCGCCACAAATGCAAGACCATGTGCTATATCTTCGATCTCGATATCCAGCGGGGACGGATCCAACAAATCCAGCCGTCGCCCAGATAACATTCGTTGCCATGCCCGTGCGCTCATTTTCCGTGTCTCCAATCGTTATATCTTCGACATATCGCGAAACGGAAACAGATGCATCAACGATATTCATCTAAATTACACGACGTAAGACGCCCGCAGCCTTGACCCAACGTCAAATTTCGGTGAACGCTGCATTGAAAGGTTCCAACATGTCCACTGTGCCGCCACCATCCGTTCTGCCAGACAGCAGCCCGACCGCAACGCCGGTTCCGCCTGCTGCGGAGAAGAACAACGTCAAAGCCATTATCTGGATGTTGATTTCGGTTGTGGGCGCGAGTGCGATGACGATCGCGGTACGCCAAGCCTCGCTTAGTGTCGACAGTCGGATGATCGTGCTTTTCCGCGCGGGGATCTCGACAATCTTTATCCTGATCGCGATTGGTATGTTCGCCAGACTTCGCGGAAACATGCGGTTCACGCGGCCATGGATGCACCTGTTTCGCGGCAGTTTGATCGCATTTTCGACCCACCTTGGGTTCTACACGATCGCACATATCCCGATCGCAACCGCAACTGTGTTGTTTTTCATGGGGCCGATCTTTGCCACGATCTTCTCCAGCATCTTACATAAAGAACACGTCGGCCCGCGCCGCTGGGCGGCGGTTGCGGCTGGCTTTATCGGGGCCGTCATCGTCCTTCGCCCCGGCTTTGCCGAATTTCACCCTGCAATGATAACAGCGCTTGGCAGCTCGCTTCTGTTCGCACTCGCGCTAACACTATCGCGCCAACTTGCATCCGCAGATGGCCCGCTGGCAACATATTTCAGCTCCGTCGTCATCACAGCTATCATCACGATCCCGCTGGCCGCACCTGTGTTCAGCATTCCTGTTGGCGGCGTGATTTGGCTGGCCCTATCCGTCGTGATTATCACCAGCGCTGTGCGCGGCTATGCCGATATTGAGGCGTATCGCTATGGTGAATCCGCCATCCTCGCGCCGGTTGCTTATCTGCGCTTGGTGCTAATTTCCATTGCGGGGTATTTTATGTTTGACGAAGTACCCGATACCGCGACCGTGATCGGGGCATCCCTAATCGTTTCGGCCACACTATACATCGCGCTGCGCGAAGCAAAATTGCGCCGGCAAAACCGTTAAAACGCCTTTCGCGCCCGCAAAGCAGCAGTGATGGTGCCGTCGTCCAGATAATCCAGCTCCCCACCAATCGGAACGCCTTGCGCAAGCGAAGTCACGCTTGCGTCCGTGCCATCCAGCTGATCAGCGATGTAATGCGCCGTGGTTTGGCCATCAATCGTGGCGCTAAGGGCTAGCACGACCTCCGTCACGCCACCCTCCTCGACCCGATGCACGAGACGGGGGATATGCAAATCTTCCGGCCCAACGCCATCCAACGCAGATAAAACGCCGCCCAGAACATGGTAGCGCCCTTTGAAAGCCGAGGAACGCTCCATCGCCCAAAGATCCGCCACGTCACTGACTACGCAAATCACGTTGGGGTCACGTTTGGGGTCTGCGCAGATGCCACAAGTGTCAGACGTCCCGACATTCCCGCAGGTCAGACATTCCCGCGCGGTCGCCGCCACTTCCGTCATGGAACGCGCCAGCGGCTCCAGCAACAACGTCCGTTTCTTAACCAATTGCAACACCGCACGGCGCGCTGAACGCGGGCCAAGGCCCGGCAGTTTAGCCATCAGTCCGATCAGTTGGTCAATCTCTTTACCGGCACTATCGGACATTTACATGCCCGGAAAATTCATGCCCTCGGGCAGTTTCATTCCAGCCGTGGCTTCGGCCATTCCAGCTTGCATCGCCTCGCCAGCTTTGGCCTGCGCGTCTTTAATCGCGGCGAGGATCAAATCCTCAACAACTTCTTTATCGTCAGCATTGAATAGCGAGGCATCAATATTCAACCCCTTCAATTCGCCCTTGGCATTCGCCGTACACGTCACCATGCCCGCACCGGATTCACCCGTCACTTCGATGTTTTCCAAGGCTGCTTGTGCATCGGCAATCTTGCCCTGCATTTCCTGCGCCTGCTTCATGATCTTGGCCATATCGCCAAGCCCGCCTAAACCTTTAAGCATTTATTAATCCTCACCAAAGGGATCGAGAGGATCCCAGTTATCATCCAAATCGTCTACGTCGTCCGGATCAATCGGCACGATATCCTCATTGCCAGACCCATCGAATTCATTACCCCGCACGTCTTTTATTTCGGCCCCGGGAAAGGCAACAAGCACGGATTGCACCAGAGGGTGCGACATCGCTTGGGTGTACATATCATTGCGATGTGCGTCTTTCACCTCGCCAATAGTTTTGCCACCACCGGAACTGGCAACCGATATTATCCAGCGCACACCCGTCCAGTTTTGCAAACGCGCGGCCAGTTGCGAGGCCAGTTTGGCTGGCGCGCGATCCGTTGGTTCAAATTCGATGCGACCCGGACTGTATTTAACCAGCCGGACATAGTTTTCAACCTCCACCAGCAGCTTCATATCACGACGCGTGCGGATAAGCTGCACCACATCCTCGAACCGCGCGTACCGCGCCAGCGCATCCAAATTGGGTCCCGCCGCCAGCATGGTTGTAGCGCCGGATTGTGTTACCGAACGGGTCGCGCCACCGGACACCGCGGTTGTTCCACCGCCGCCACCCGTTACACGCCCACCGCCACCACCGCTTGGCGGCTTAGGCGCATCTTGCAATTTGCGCACCAAATCTTCGGGGCTGGGCAAATCGGCCACATGCGTTAGGCGAATGATCGACATTTCCGCCGACATCATCGAATTCGGGGCATTCGCAACTTCCTCCAACGCCTTCAAAAGCATCTGCCACATGCGCGTCAGCGCCCGCATCGGCAAGCCGTCAGCCATGGTCAGGCCGCGCGCGCGTTCATCTGGGTTCACGGTTGGGTCTTCAGCAGCCTCCGGCGAGATTTGCACGACGCTGACCCAATGTGTGACCTCTGCCAAGTCACGCAGAACGGCGACGGGATCAGCCCCGTCAGCGTATTGCGAAGACAGCTCGTTCAACGCACCAGCGGTATCGCCGCGCATAATCATATCGAACAGATCCAGCACGCGACCACGATCCGCCAAGCCCAACATCGCACGAACTTGATCAGCCGTGGTTTCCCCCGCCCCATGCGCAATCGCCTGATCCAGCAGCGAAAGTGCGTCGCGCGCAGACCCTTCGGAAGCCCGCGTGATTAACGCTAACGCGTCGTCTGTGATCTTGGCATCTTCCTTGTCAGCCAATCCACGCAAGAAACCGATCATCACTTCCGGTTCAATCCGGCGCAAATCGAAACGCTGGCACCTCGACAGAACCGTCACCGGAACCTTGCGGATTTCCGTCGTGGCAAAGATAAATTTCACATGCTCGGGTGGTTCTTCCAACGTCTTCAACAGCGCGTTGAAAGCCGAGGTGGAAAGCATATGCACCTCGTCGATAATATAGACTTTATAACGAGCGGAAGCGGCACGGTAATGCACACTCTCGATAATCTCGCGGATATCGCCAACACCGGTACGCGAAGCGGCATCCATTTCCATCACATCAACATGACGCCCTTCGCGGATGGAAACGCACTGGTCACACACACCGCAAGGTTCAATCGTCGGGCCACCGTTGCCGTCCGGCCCAATGCAGTTCAAACCCTTGGCGATAATCCGTGCGGTCGTGGTTTTACCCGTTCCGCGAATGCCGGTCATGATGAAAGCGTGGGCAATACGGTCTGCTTCGAACGCGTTTTTCAACGTCCGCACCATGGCGTCTTGACCGATAAGATCGGCAAACGTCTCCGGGCGGTATTTTCGGGCCAAAACCTGATAGGTTGATGATGTCGTCTCGGTCATTTAAATCCCGCCTGATAGGTTATGCGAATATTAAAAGGTAGTCGGGCGAATTGCCAGATAAATACCGCACCTATATACCGCGACTAAAGGAACACCTTTTCCTCACGCAGCACCTTGCTTTGATGCTCTCGTATCCTGCCTCCATCTAGGGCCTTAGAAACCTGACAAAACGCTGACACCTTGTGTAAGGAAGTTGAAGGTTCGAATCATGTAGCTTGTCTTTACCGGGGCAAAATTGATTCGCCCCTATAAACCAGAACAGGAATTACAAAATGACAAAGTCGAACACAAACGAGCAAGTTCTTTCCCGCCGTAAAGCACTAGGCCGCATTGGTCTTTTTGCAACAGCTGCATACACAGTACCAGCTTTCGCAACACTTTCAATGGCACAGGCTTCTAGCGGCGCAAGCGGTACAAGCGGTTCGAGCTCGAACAGCGGTCCAAGCTCGAACAGCGGTCCAAGCATGAGCGGTCCAAGCATGAGCGGCCCAAGTGGCATGGGCGCAGCACCTATGGATCCTGCAGCACCTATGAACCCTGCTGGCGGCCCAAACCCTGTTGACGTTCAGGCAATGTGTGGCCTTCCAGGTGACGCAGGCTACGGTACTTGTTTGACAACTAATGGCTGGGACGGTTTCGTAGCGCCTTAAGCGCACATCCAAATATCTAGCTGCGGTGGGTAGCTAGATATTCAGCTTACTAAGATATTCCTCCCTTCGCTATCGTGGAGGGGGGAATATACGCATACAGGGGGCTCGATTATGGGCATGATTACTGGAAATCTGAAATTTGACGGCCTCAACGCTACTGTCGAACTGTGCGTCGATCAGAAGTTCGTCGATGCCTTGCCAATTGTGTTCCCCCATTGGCCCCACACAATCGTCCAGCAAGTCAAAGACACCAGTTTCGCAAGCGTCACGCTGACCGAAAACAAATACGTCATCACATCCCCTTTTATGGACACTCCGACAAGTTTCAATGACCCGGCAAACACGCTGTGCGCCTTGATTGTCGAACTTGCATGGGCGCGCCTGCGTGATGACACCAGCCTATTATGCCTGCACGGTGCCGCGGTTGAATTCGCAGGGCGACTGGTTATTTTCCCCAGTACACGACGCGCAGGCAAAAGCACCCTTACGGTTGCCCTCGCGGCGGCAGGTAAAACAGTATTCACCGATGACTTTTTACCTTTGAAAGCCACATCCGATGGATTGCTCAGCGGGACATCCAGCGGTATTGCCCCGCGATTACGCCTGCCTTTGCCTGATCAAATCGGCCCTGTTGCACTACAATACATCGAAAATCGTTCGATGATCTACAACCGCCAGTACCAGTTCGTCAGCCCTAGAGCTGGCGAACTGGCCAATTTTGGCGATACCGCGCCCATTGGAAGCCTCGTATTTCTTGAACGAACCGAAGGCGCCACAGCGGCAATTGAACTAGTGTCGGAGGCCGACGCGCTGACCGCACTTATCAGGCAGAATTTTTCGCGCGCAATGAATACAGCCGGAATTCTAAGAATGCTGGGCTTCATTACAAAGTCCGCACCAGCCTATCGCCTAATATATGATGATGCCGAACAAGCGGTTGCCTTGCTTGAAACCCGTTTTCAGGAATGGGATCAACCCGCCCCAACCTTCCCGATTGATCTGGCCAGTGCTGCGTTCGAATCCGCCCTCGAATCAGATTTCACGCCAGAACCCTTCGATGTTTCGGACGGCAGCTTTATCCACGCCAATGGCATTGAAGAAGTATCGAGCGATGGTAAACGCTTCCTGACTGGCCATAATGGTAAAAGCATCCATTTCCTGAATGACGGTGCTGTCAATATCTGGCGCTTGCTGGAAGAACCAACCAGCATAACTGAAGCATTTCAGATGCTTTGTGCCGTGTTCCCTGATCATCCTGCCGAAGAAATCCGCCGTGATGTTGTCGCCACATTCACCGAATTCGCCTCCAACGGACTGTTGCGAAAAGCGGATACGATTTGCCAAACGTCTCAAATTGAGGCAACCTTGCCTCTGTAACCTGCTTCAAGAGTATTTGTAATATGACCAAGACGCCAAACACCCTGGAAAACCCTTCACGCCGCGCTGCAATGCGCCGGTTGGGTTTGGCTGTTGCCACAGCGTATATTGTTCCGGAAATCGTAATGCTAAGCGGGGCGCGAGCCTCGACTAGTTCGACTAGTTCGACTAGTTCGACCTCCAGTAGCTCTACGCCATCAAATGGTGGTTCATTCGCAACCCCACCAACCCCGCCAACTGCACCAAGCAACGTTGATGAAATCGAGGTCGACGTAAGAGAGAGAGATGCGTGTCAAAAGGCCGGCGCTCGCGAAAGAAATCAGGCGATGACTATCTCGCAGTCGGATTTTGATCGCGCACAAAAGGCGGTCGAGGCTGGCTATGCCAAACCGCTTGAGGCTATATGGTCGGATTTTAGCAATAACTATTCAGGCAAAGTTATCGGAATGGAATTCACCGGCTTTCGCTGGCGCCCCCGCTACCGATTCAAGGCCATATCGGCCAATGGGCATCTGGAAACGGTTATCGTGTCGGCAAGAACCGGATTGGTCGAAAAGGTTGTGGGCTGTTAATGCGAATTCTTATCGTTGAAGACGAGGCAAAAATCGCGGAGTCGATCAAAGACGTCTTGGCACATTCCGGCTTTGTCCCCGAAATATCCACCGATGGCGAAGACGCGTGGTTTCGCGGTGGAACCGAAGATTATTCCGCGGCCATTCTCGACATTGGCCTACCAAAGCTGGATGGATTAAGCGTCCTGCGTAATTGGCGTAACGAGCAGGTTAACATGCCGGTTATCCTGTTAACGGCCAAAGGTAGTTGGGCCGAACGTGTTGACGGAATTGACGCGGGTGCCGATGATTATCTGGTCAAACCTTTCCACATGGAAGAACTGGTCGCCCGCCTACGCGCGTTGCTGCGGCGGAACGGTACAGACAAGAAAACGCAATTTCGTGCTGGACCATTGCTGCTGGATACGCGCCAGATGCGGGTTAGCGTCGATGGCGCCCCAATCAATGTCACGCCGCTGGAGTTCAAACTCCTTAACTACCTGCTGCACAATCGCGGTCGGGTCGTCTCGCAAGAAGAACTGGCGACAAACATATACTTTCAAGATCAGGAGCCCGACAGCAATGCTGTTGAAGTCCTATTGGGGCGTCTGCGCCGCAAATTAAAAACGAATGTAATCCAGACCCGTCGCGGTTTTGGGTATATCATCGACGAGCATGTTGAATGAAGACTTCGTCGCTTTCCGTCAGGCTTATTTTACTTGCCTGCCTATCCATATCGTTGGCCCTTATTGCAACGACATTTGTTCTGAACGCCCTATTTCATGACTTTTTTGAAGAACGCATTTTTTCAGAACTGGACCGTGAGCTAATCCAACTAACCGCGAATTTGTCGATAGAGCAGGACGGTAACTTATCCGTTGAGCCTCTTGCAAACCCGCGCTTCAACGCTCCGTTTAGCGGCCTTTACTGGCAAGCTGTAGAACCGGGAAAACATGCCGTGACCTCTCGCTCGCTATGGGGTGGCGGCTATGATTTCCCCCCCAATCCAATTGCGGGTCAACGAGACCGCCTCGAAATTGATTCAAAGCAAGGCATCCCCCTTCTGGTTATCGGCTGGACAATCCTGATTGGTGAAGGCGATGAACAACGCGCGATCACCTTATCAGTCGCCACACCCGAATCCGAGGTCGACGAGGCTACGGCCAGATTCCGCTCGGCATTTATACTGTGGCTTGCGCTCATGTTTGTCGGTCTAATCATCGCATCATGGGTGCAAGTGCGCCTTGGTTTGGTTCCGCTGGAGACCTTACGCAAAAAAGTTGAACAGGTGCGGTCGGGGGCAGAAGATAAACTTGAAGGCCCCTTCCCGAGCGAAGTTCAGCCTTTAGCCACAGAGGTTAACGAGCTGTTAACCTTGCATGAAACTTCATTGGCAGATGCCCGCGAACGTGCCAGCGATCTGGCACACGGGCTTAAGACTCCGTTAACGGTCATGCAAACCATCGCGAGAGATTTGCGAAAAATCAAACAAGATGAACAAGCTGACGAAATAGACACGCAAGTTGCATCCATGCAGCATTATATCGAACGTGAATTGGCGCGTGTCCGCACGCAAATGCCAAGAAATGCCATGACCCCAATCGCTCCGGTCGTGGACAAAATGGTCAGTACCATTCGGCGCTTTCCACGCGAAACCCCGCTGGAATGGCACGTTGATATTTCCGACGACATGAATACCCCTTTTGATGAGCATGATCTATCCGAGTTACTGGGAAACCTTCTTGATAACGCACGGAAATGGGCAAATTCGCAGGTACAAATTCACAGCAGTACCGACCCCGACGGTCGCACCTCCATCACAATCGAGGATGATGGCCCCGGTGTACCTGACGAAATGCTTACAACGGTCCTTGCTCGTGGCGAAAGGCTGGATCCATCCGTTCAGGGCACAGGCCTCGGCCTTGCAATTTGTGCAGATATAGCGGAAAGCTACGGGGCTGATTTCATCCTTGCAAAATCACCTCTCGGAGGATTGTCCGTCACAATTATGTGGCAACAAGGGTAAATATACAAGTAATCCGTTAACCATTTTCTGTTTCTATGCCATAGAGCAACAAACACGTATTTAAAGCAGGAGCATTTTGTGAAAATTGCAATGATCGGCGCAGGCTACGTTGGATTGGTGTCCGGCGTTTGCTTTTCAGATTTTGGCCATCAGGTCATTTGTGTCGAAAAAAACCAAACCAAACTGGCCAAGCTCCGTGCGGGTGAAGTACCCATTTTCGAACCCGGCTTAGATATATTACTGGAACGAAACATCAAAGAAGGACGGTTGGAATTTTCGGACGACCTCGCCAGCTCGATTATCGATGCAGATGCGATTTTCATTGCCGTTGGCACGCCAGCACGACGCGGTGATGGCTTTGCCGATCTGACCTATGTTTACGATACTGCGCGCGAACTGGGCAAAAAACTTACAACTAACACAGTTATCGTCACAAAATCCACGGTTCCTGTCGGCACGAACCGCGAGATCAAACGGATTATCACCGCCTGTAACCCCAAGGCTGCATTCGAAATTGTTTCCAACCCCGAATTCCTGCGTGAAGGCTCCGCGATCGAAGATTTCATGCGCCCTGACCGTGTTGTGGTGGGCGTAGAAACCCCTGAGGCCGAAACCGTACTGCGTAATATTTACCGTCCACTTAACATACGTGAAACACCCATCGTGGTGACTGATTTGGAAACCGCCGAGACGATAAAATATGCCGCAAATGCCTTCCTTGCGATGAAAATCACCTTCATTAATGAAATCGCCGACCTTTGCGAAAAAACTGGTGCTGATGTCCAACAAGTAGCCAAAGGTATCGGCCTTGATACGCGGATTGGCGGAAAATTCTTGCACGCAGGCCCAGGTTATGGCGGCAGTTGTTTTCCGAAAGACACCTTAGCGCTGGTACAAACTGGTGAACGTTATGGCGCACCGCAGCGGATTATTGAAACGGTTGTTGCCGTTAATGACGCGCGAAAATCCGATATGATTGATAAAATCATCACCGCTTGTGGTGGCAGTGTGAAGGGTAAACGCATCGCCATTCTTGGCGTGACCTTCAAGCCAAACACCGACGATATGCGCGACGCACCCAGCCTTGTGATCATCCCCGGATTAATCGCAGCAGGGGCCAGCATAACAGCTTGCGACCCCGAAGGCGGCAATGAGGCGCGAAAATTGTTGAACGGAGTCGACTGGGTGGATGACGCCTATTCCGCTGCGGATGGTGCCGATGCATTGGTGATTATTACTGAATGGAATGCGTTTCGTGGGCTGGACCTTGTGCGAATTAAGGAATTGTTAACCACTTCTGTGTTCATAGACCTAAGGAACATTTATCCAGCAGATGAAGTCAGTGCCGCAGGGCTGACCCTTACCAGCGTCGGTAAAAGTATAATAGAAGGTTAATACCCATGCGTAAGGTTTTCGTAACAGGCTCTGCCGGTTTTATTGGTTACCATTTGTGTCAAATGCTTCTGGATGACGGGTTCGAGGTTATCGGCTTTGACGGCATGACCGATTACTATGACGTGTCCCTAAAAGAACGCCGCCAGCAAATGCTGCTGCAAAACCCGAATTTCAGCACCCATAAGGCAATGCTGCAAGATGTGGACGGGTTGCGTAAGGCCTACATGGCCGCCAAACCCGATATTGTCGTGCATCTCGCCGCGCAAGCCGGGGTGCGATACAGCCTTGAAAACCCACGCGCCTATGTCGAGGCAAACATTGTAGGCACGTTCAACCTGATGGAACTCACGCGTGAATTCGGGGTGGAACACCTTCTGATGGCCTCCACCTCGTCCGTTTACGGCGCGAATGAAGACATGCCGTTTGCGGAAACCGACAAAACCGAAACACCCCTTACGCTTTATGCCGCCACAAAAAAGGCGACCGAGGGGATGGCGCATTCTTATGCACACCTCTGGAAAATTCCGACAACTATGTTCCGGTTTTTCACGGTTTACGGCCCGTTAGGTCGCCCAGATATGGCCCTGTTCAAATTCGTCAAAGCCACCTTGGCGAGCGAACCGATTGACGTTTATAACCACGGCAACATGGCGCGAGATTTCACCTATGTGACCGATTTGGTCCGTGGCATCCGCTTGCTCATTGATTCCGCCCCCGTAGAACCTGAAAGCTCGGAGGTCATTCCAGACGGTGACAGCCTTAGCCCCGTTGGACCATACAGAACGGTGAATATTGGTAATTCTGACAAAGTCAGCCTTGGTGCGTTTATCGAGGCCATGGAATCCGCACTTGGCATGAAGGCCGTGCGCAACAACATGGAAATGCAAAAAGGGGACGTACCAGCAACTTGGGCGAACGCGTCGCTTCTGAAGTCATTAACAGGGTATTGCCCCCAAACCAATGTGGATGAGGGTGTTGCTAAATTCGTTAACTGGTATCGCGATTACTACAACGTTTAACAAAGTCTAAACGAAAAACGGCGCCACAATCGGGCGCCGTTTTTTATTAAGTATCTGTAAATCAGTTGTTGGCAGCCGCCGCTTCAGCCTCCGTTGAGCGTTGACCGTTGGCCCAGAAACCGTCGTATTCTTCGCCGCTTGCATACCGCATCACGCCGCGACCCTGACGTTGACCTTTGCTAAACCGGCCCTCGTACACATCGCCGTTCGGGTATCTCGCAACACCTTCACCATCGATTTCGCCAGCTTTCCAGCCGCCGGCATATTCAAAGCCGTCCGACATTGTGATTGTACCAGTACCTTCACGTTGGCCGTTAACAAAACCGCCCGTGTAAAGCGTGCCGTCAGCATATGTTGCGACACCATCGCCGTGGCGCAGGCCGTTTTCCCAATCGCCAGTGTATTGGTAACCGTCCTGATAAACCATCGTGCCTTTACCGTGGTTTTTGGCATTCAGGAATTCGCCCTCATAGACCAGACCATTGCCGTATTTCGCAATACCCGAGCCTTCGATAATGCCGTTAACCCAGCTGCCCTCGTACGAACTGCCGTCGGGATATGTAATCGTGCCGATACCATGCGCCACGTCGTTCAGGAATTCTCCGACATAAACGGATCCGTCGGGGTAAGTAACCTCGCCCTGCCCCTCGATCCGACCTTCGACCCAATCGCCGTTGTAAACATAGCCATCTGCGCCATTGAAAACACCTTTACCGTGACGCAAATCGCCCTCGAATGTGCCTGCATAACGATCACCTGATGCATACACTGCAACACCTTGGCCTTGCCGCTGGCCGTTAACCATATCGCCTTCATAGCGATCACCGTTAGCCTGTGTCAGCACACCGCTGCCGTTAATCTGGCCATTTTCCCAGCTGCCGGTATAAACCAAACCATCGGGCAATGTCAGACTGCCGGACCCTTGGCGAACGCCGCGAACGATGTCGCCCTCGTAAATCGCGCCGTCAGAATAGGTGATCGTGCCCTTGCCGTGTTTCGTACCCTCGACCCAGTCACCCTCATAACGATAACCGTTTTCGCTGGTCATAATGCCGACACCGTGATGCACCGCATTTTCGAACTGGCCTTCATAGCGTACACCGTTGGCGTAAATCGCCACGCCGCTACCGGCAATTTTTCCGTCTACCCAGCTGCCCTCAAATGTCCCGCCATCAGCGAAAACAATCTTGCCCTGCCCTTCGGGGCGACCATTAACAAACGCACCCTCATAAACCGAACCATCGGGATATGTGGCTTTGCCCACGCCCTCGATCCGGCCAGCGACCCATTGGCCGGTATATTCATAGCCATTGGGTAAGCGATACGTGCCTTGCCCGTGTTGTTTGCCGTCAAGGAATTCACCTTCATAGATTCCGCCGGTATCGTATTGCTTAATCTGGACATTGCCTTCTTGTGACAACGCAGGCGACACGGCCAAAACTGCTACTGTGGTTCCGAAAAGAATGAATTTTTTCAATCTACTCTACCGAAACTTAGACGCTCCGGCTCCCTTGGTTACTTCTGCGCGAAAATCGCGGTCCATATTGTGTTTGAAGTCTATGGTTATCCACGCCTTCTGACAACGACTTTTTGCAAACCCAAGCGGAACGATGGCGAACTGTTGCCCTAATAGCTTGTGCTTTGCCTTGTTAAGATAGTACTTCCTTCCTTAACACTCATCGCGGAGGCTTAAATGTCGGTTAATTTTTGTCTATCACTTTGCCAATTGAACCCGACCGTGGGTGACATTGCAGGCAATGCGGCCAAAGCCGTCGTGGCCCATCAACGTGGCAAACACAAAAACGCAGATTTCGTGGCGTTACCCGAAATGTTTTTGACCGGCTACCAAACGCAAGATCTGGTTACTAAACCCGCATTCCTCGATTCTGTGGCTGATGCGCTGATCACCTTGGCAAAAGATTGCGCCGATGGTCCGGCCCTTGGAATTGGCGCGCCCGTGCTTGAAGACGGCAAGCTTTACAATGCGTACTTCGTCTTGAAGAACGGCAAGGTTCACACCCTGACACGCAAGCACCACCTGCCTAACACGCATGTTTTTGATGAACGGCGACTGTTTGATTCCGCACAGATTTCCGGTCCGTTCAGTCTTGGCTCAATCCGTATCGGCACCCCGATTTGCGAGGATGCGTGGCACGAGGATGTCTGCGAAACCATGGCTGAAAGCGGGGCGGAATTACTGTTGGTTCCCAATGGATCGCCCTATTACAGCGGCAAGTTCGACCGACGCATTAACCATATGGTAAGCCGTGTGGTCGAAACCGGCCTGCCGCTAGTTTACCTTAATATGGTTGGTGGACAGGATGACCAGATATTTGATGGTGGATCATTCGTGTTGAACCCCGGTGGTAAAATGGTGGCGCGCATGCCGCTGTTTGACGAGGCGTATGCCGAGGTTAATTTCGAACAAACGCCGGACGGGTGGCGCGCGCTGGACGGCGAACTTGCCGATCACCCCTCGCTAGCGGAACAGGAATATCGCGCGATGGTCGAAGGATTGCGGGATTACATGCGCAAAACCGGATTTTCGAAGGTTATCCTCGGGCTTTCTGGCGGCGTTGATTCTGCCATCGTGGCGACAATTGCGGCGGATGCATTGGGGCCGGAAAATGTGCATTGCGTTATGATGCCCTCGGAATTTACCTCACAGGAATCGCTGGATGATGCGGCGGAGGTGGCGGCGTCGCTTGGGTGTCGCTTGGATAACCTTTCGATATCCGAAGGGCGCGAGGCAATTACGAACACGCTGGCACCTTTGTTTGAGGGGCACAACAGTGACGTGACCGAAGAAAACATCCAGTCCCGCCTTCGGGGTTTGTTGTTGATGGCGATGTCTAACAAGTTTGGATCCATGCTGCTGACCACAGGAAATAAGTCAGAAGTTGCAGTGGGTTACGCTACTATTTACGGTGATATGGCCGGTGGGTACAACCCGATTAAAGACCTTTACAAGACACGCGTTTTTGCCACCTGCCGTTGGCGCAACGAAAATTATGCACCGTGGATGAAGGGGCCGAAGGGCGCAGTGATCCCCGTGAATATCATCGAAAAGCCCCCGACTGCGGAACTTCGCGAGGATCAAAAAGACGAGGATTCCTTGCCGCCTTATGACATCCTCGACGGGATCCTGACCATGCTGATGGAGGGGGATGCCTCCGTTGCGGATTGTGTCGCCGCCGGGTATGAGCGCGAGACCGTTAAAAAGGTTGAACACCTGCTTTATATCAGCGAATACAAACGCTTCCAGTCGGCCCCCGGGCCACGCCTAACCAAACGGGCGTTCTGGCTGGATCGCCGTTATCCCATTGCCAACCGTTGGAGAGACCCATCATGATCACCACCCGTTTTGCCCCCTCGCCCACCGGATATTTGCACGTCGGAAACCTGCGGGCCGCCTTTATGAATTGGGCGATTGCGCGCAAGGCTGGCGGCACATTTATCTTGCGCCTTGATGACACTGATCCGGCGCGTTCCACGGTTGAATTTGCCGACCAGATTAAACGTGATCTGGAATGGCTGGGGCTGGCATGGGACCGCGTTGAAACGCAATCCTCGCGCTTGGATCGTTACAACGCAGTGGCGGATGAATTACGGGCATCCGGCCGATTATATGAATGTTTTGAGACACCTACGGAGTTGGACCTAAAGCGCAAGAAGCAGTTGAACATGCGTAAACCGCCGGTTTATGACCGTTCCGCACTGGCGCTTTCAGAGGCTGAAAAAGACGTGTTGAGGGCCGAGCGTTCGGGCCATTGGCGGTTCAAACTGGACCATGAACGGATCGAGTGGAAAGACGGAATTCTGGGCGATTTATCCATTGATGCGGCCAGTGTTTCGGACCCTGTTTTGATCCGTGGAGACGGGCAGTTTTTGTATACGCTGGCGTCGGTTTGTGATGATGTGGATTTCGGGATTACGAACGTGGTTCGGGGATCAGACCATGTGACGAATACCGCGACGCAAATCCAGATTATCAAGGCGCTGGGTGGACAGGTTCCCGCGTTCGCACATCACTCGTTATTGACGGGACCACAGGGTGAGGGTTTGTCGAAACGTCTTGGCACGTTAGCGTTAAAAGACCTGCGGGAACAAGGGGTTGAGCCGATGGCGTTGCTGTCACATATGGCACGTTTGGGGTCTTCACAGCCGTTAGAACTACAACAGGATATCGCGGATTTGGTTGAAGGATTCGATCTGTCCAGCTTTGGGGCTGCGCCGACAAAATTCGATGTGGAAGACCTTGGGCCTTTATCGGCTAAGCTGTTGCATTCTATGGATATTAGCCGCGTTCAGGGTGACCTTGATGCGCTTGGGATTCCTGAGGATATTGCCGCACCTTTCTGGGAAATGGCCCGTGAGAATATTGAAACTCGCGCTGATTTGGCCCCGCTTTGGGCGTTATGTCGTGACGGAGTGGAACCAGTTATTGAGGCGGAAGACATTGATTTCATTGAACAAGCTATGAGGTTACTGCCGGATGCACCACGTTCGAACACCACGTGGAAAGAATGGACCACGGCGGTGAAAGAGGCGACGGGGCGCAAGGGCAAGGGGTTGTTTATGCCGCTTCGCAAGGCGTTGACAGGGATGGAGCACGGGCCGGATATGTCGAAACTATTACCGCTGTTGCAGAACATCGGCGGGCGTTAACCTTTAGGGCAAATGTCGTGAATTTCGTGTACACAACCCGTACACAATGCGTACACAACACGTATGCACAATTTCGTTAACCTTTAGCTACCCACCCCATTTATCCTGCCATGTCGGGAGGGTGTCTGCGGGGGCGCAGGTTGCCTCAAACACGCCGCGCGCAATGGCGCGGGAAAGGCAGAATGCGGCGGCATCGCCGATTGCCAACTGATCCATCGGTGGATCGGTCAGCGCAATTTTTCCGGTTGCTGCTGCGAAGATCAAATCACCGTCGAAAGGAGTGTGGCTGGGCACGATGGCGCGGGCCATTCCGTCATGGGCGGCGACGGCCATTCTGGTTGCTTGGGCTTGGGTCAAATCGGCATCCGTGGCGACAATCGCAATCGTGGTGTTGGTGCCGGAATCGAGATGGCTGAAGGGTTGCTGATCTAGCAACGGGTCGAAATTGGTTGCGGGTCCACATCCGCCGTACTCGCTGTCGACTTCGAATGGAGCCGCCCAGAAATGTTTTTGTTCTTGTTGGACGACGGAGCCGATCGCGTTTACCGCCACCAAGGCCGCGACCGTGATACCGTTTTCCAACACGACCGAGGCGGAACCGAGGCCCCCTTTTAGTTCGCGAGTCGTGGCCCCCGTGCCTGCCCCGATTGTGCCAAGCGAGAAGTCGTCAGAAGCGTCGGCCAACGCGGCCAAACCCAGCGCTTTGTAGGGGTTGTCCGTCCAGCTTTTGTCACCGCCGTTCAACAGATCAAACAGAATCGCACCCGGGACGATGGGGATGATGGCGTCGCCAACTTTGAAGCCCCGCCCCATTGCGCGAAGGCCGTCGCAAACGCCGGATGGCGCGTCGAGGCCGAAGGCGGAGCCGCCCGAAAGCACCAACGCGTCAACTTCTTGGACCAGTTTGTCTGGGGCCAGTAATTCCGTTTCTCGTGTTCCCGGCGCGCCGCCCATAACGTGGACGGCAGCGACGAACGGTTTGTCGCCAAGTAGGACCGTGCAGCCGGATTTCAGCGTGTCGTCTTGGGAATTGCCGACGCGAAGGCCGGCAACGTCGGTAATTAGATTGCGCGGGCCGACTTTCATATGCAGCGGCCTCCGTCCACTTCCATCGCGACGCCGGTGATCATGCTTGCCTCGTCGGAACACAAGAAAAGGGCGGCGTTGGCCATGTCTTCTGGGGTGGAAAACCGACCCAGCGGGATGGTGGCGATGAACTTGGCGCGGATTTCCGGTGTGTCTTCGCCCATGAACGATTTTAGCAACGGTGTTTCGCCTGCCACGGGGTTGATCGCGTTGACGCGGATGCCCGTCGGGGCCAGTTCCACGGCCATGGCTTTGGTCGCGGTAATCATCCATCCTTTGGACGCGTTATACCAATTCAAATTGGGGCGTGGGCTGACGCCAGCGGTGGAGGCGACGTTCAGGATTGCGCCGGAACCGTTCGCCTTCATGTGCGGGACGATGTATTTCGCGGTCAGGTAAACCGATTTGGCGTTAACGGCCAGAACGCGGTCGAAGATTTCTTCGGAGACGTCTTCCATCGGGCTTGGGGTGTGGGTTATTCCGGCGTTGTTTATCAGTATGTCGAGAGTGCCGAAGGCTTTGAATGCGGCCTCGGCCATTGCGCGTACACTTTCGGCATTTGCGACATCGACTTGCTGGACAATACCACCGATTTCGTCGGCGACTTCTTGTGCGGCGGCAAGGTTAATATCGGCGACCATCACACGCGCGCCCTCGGCCACGAATTTGCGGGCGATGCCTGCGCCAAAGCCTGATCCGCCGCCGGTTACGATGGCTGTTTTTCCTGCAAGTCTCATGGTTTTCTCCTGTTCCTTTGGGGCGATGGTGGCAGGGTTAACGCCTGCGCGCAAGCTCTCGATAGAGGGATTCTGGGGTGACGCCGATCTCGTTGGCCATGCGATGCCACGAGCCTTTTACAGGGAGTTTGTCGTTGTTCCAGACCAGCCATGCATCAACGCGTTTTGGACTTCGCTAGCCAGATGCGCGGCGACGGGCAATTCGCAAATGTGACGTCATCCGTGATGGGCCGCGACCGTTTTGAGGGTTGAGAAACCGTATAGCGCCTCGAAGCCTTTTTCGCGGCCGTGGCCGGATTTTCCCGTGCCGCCAAAGGGGAGTTCGACACCACCGCCTGCGCCGTAATTGTTGATGAATACCTGACCGGCGCGCAGTGATTTTGCCAAGCGCATTTGGCGTGCGCCGTCGCGGGTCCAGATCGCGGCGACCAAACCGTAGGCGGTGCTGTTGGCGATGCGCAAGGCGTCTGCCTCGGTGTCGAACGGGATGATGGCTTGTACGGGGCCGAAGATTTCGTTTTGGGCCAGTGGGTCGTTCGGGTCGATGCCGCCGTATAGGGTTGGAGCGAAGTAGTGGCCGCCTGATGGGGCGTCTTTTACGATGGTCGCTTGGGCAACGATACGGGCGGGGTTGGCGGCGTTCACGAAGCCCTCGACTATTTCCTTTTGGCGGGCGGAGATCAGGGGGCCGACATCTAGGTCGTCCATTGCTGGGCCGACTTTTAGGGCACGGTATCGCGCGGCCATCATTGCGGTTAATTTTTCGTAAACGCCGCGCTGTACTAGAATGCGCGAGGAGGCGGAGCAGGTTTGGCCTGCGTTTTGAACCCCTGCGTTCACGAGGAACGGCAGGGCGGCGTCAAGGTCGGCGTCGTCAAACACGATCTGCGGGGATTTTCCGCCAAGTTCGAGTGTTACGGGAACGATGGCGTCTGCGGCGGCTTTCTGGATTAAAGACCCTACGCCAACCGATCCGGTGAAGGAGATATGGTTGATTTCAGGGTGGCCGGAAAGGGCTGCGCCTGCTTCTTCGCCAAGGCCGGGGACGACGTTTAGCGCCCCTGCCGGAAGGCCAGCTTCCTCGGCAATTTTTGCGAAGGCCAGCGCGGTTAGGCAGGCTTCTTCGGCGGGTTTCAGCACGGCGGCATTACCCATGGTTAACGCCGCCCCGACGGAGCGCCCGATGATCTGCATGGGGTAATTCCACGGCACGATATGGGCGGTGACGCCGTGCGGTTCGCGCAGCGTATAAACGGTGTATCCATCCAGATAAGGGATGGTTTCACCGTGGATTTTATCGGCGGCACCGCCGTAAAATTCCATGTAGCGTGCAAGGGCCACGGCATCGGCGCGGGCTTGTTTAAGGGGCTTGCCGACATCGGCGACTTCGAGCCGTGCGAGGGTATCAACCCGTTCCAGCACCAACTGCCCGATGCGGGTTAGGATACGGCCACGTTCCAAGGCAGATTTGCGGCCCCACTCGCCTGTCAGGGCAGTTTGGGCGGCGGCTACGGCGGCGTCTACGTCGGCACGACCACCGCGTGCGATGCGAGCGATTTCTGTTCCGTCGGAAGGGTTTTCCAGTGGCAGGGTTTCCCCGCTTGCGGGGGCCACCCATTCACCCCCGATGAAACATTTGGAGGCATCGAACCACAGGTCATTTTGAACGGACATCAGATATTTTCCTTCTCAAGCGCGTCTTTTAGGGACGGCGCGGCAGCTATCAGGGTTTTGGTGTATTCGTGTTGCGGATTGGTGAAAACGTCTTCGGTTTCGCCGTATTCTACGATTTTTCCGGCCTTCATAACCATGACACGGTCGGTCACGGAACGTACCACGGACAGGTCGTGGCTGATGAAGAGGTAAGACAGGTTTAGGCGGCTGGAGAGGTCTGCCAAAAGGTCCAGAATTTGGGCGCGGATGGAGACGTCTAGTGCGGATACGGCCTCGTCCAGAATGATGAGGTCGGGGCGTAAAATCAGGGCACGGGCGATGGCGATGCGTTGGCGTTGGCCGCCGGAAAATTCGTGGATGTATTTGTCGGCGTCCGATGCCTGCATGCCGACGCTTATCAAAGCATCTTCCACGGCTTTGGTGCGTTCCTCGCCTTTTGGTTCTGACTCCAGTAAATGCAGCGGCTCGGCGACGAGGCGGGCCACTTTATGCCTTGGATTGAACGAACCGTAGGGGTCTTGGAACACCACTTGCATCTTGCTACGAAGCGCGCGCGGCATGTGGGTTCCGGCCTCGACCGCAGTGCCGTGGATGCGGATTTCGCCGCCTTGCAAGGCCTCCAGGCCAAGGATGGCGCGGGTTAGCGTGGACTTGCCACAACCGCTTTCACCGACAAGACCGAGGTTTTCACCGTCGTGCAGGGTGAAGCTGACATCGTTGACGGCGCGGAATTTTTGTGGTTTGCCGAAGACGGATTTGCGCGGCATTGTATAATCGCGAATGGCGTTGCGGACTTCTAGCAACGGGGTCTTTGATGCACGTCCGTCGCCTTTGTCGGGGACGTGGCTGGAGGCCTCGAACAACGCTTTGGTGTAGGGGTGTTGCATGTTGCGGAAAAGGTGGTGGGTTTCGCCGGATTCCACTACTTCGCCGTCTTTCATGATGACGATATGGTCGGCGACTTCGGCGACAACGCCAAGGTCGTGGGTGATGAGCATCAGGCACATGCCATCCTCGGCCACCAGCGTTTTTAGCAGGTCGAGGATCTGGGCTTGCGTCGTGACATCCAGCGCCGTCGTCGGTTCGTCCGCGATCAGCAGTTTCGGGCGCAGCGCGATGGCCATGGCGATTACGACGCGTTGGCGTTGACCGCCGGAAAGTTCGTGTGGATAGCGTGTTAGCGGAAATTGATCGGCGGGTAGGCCGACGCGGTTCAGAGTGTCGCGGGCGATGGCTTTGGCTTCGCGTCTATCGGCGCTCCCGTGGATCAAAACCGTTTCCGCGACTTGGTCCCCGATGGTTTTGACGGGGTTCAAGGCAGTCATGGGTTCTTGGAAAATCATGCCGATGTCATTGCCGCGAATGGCGCACATTTCGGGTTCGGATTTGGTTAGCAGGTCTTCGCCGTCGAGGGCGATTTTACCGCTGACCTCCGCGCCTGTGGGCAGCAGATTCATCACGGAAAATGCGGTCATGGATTTACCGGAGCCGCTTTCCCCGATCACACCAACGATTTCACCTTTGGCGGCGGTTAGTGACACGTCTTTCAGGATCGGGATGCCGTAAATCGACATGTTCAGGTTTTCGATTTGCAGGAAGCTCATGTGCGGGACCGCCGTAGTCTTGGGTCTAGCAAATCACGTAATCCATCGCCCATCAGGTTCAAGCCAAGCACGGTAAGCACGATTGCCATACCGGGAAAGATGGCGAGGTGTGGGGCGAAGCTGATCATGGTTTGGCTTTCGGCCAACATGCGGCCCCAGCTTGGGATGGGTGGTTGTGCGCCAAGGCCAACGTAGGACAGCCCCGCCTCTGCCAGAATGCCGAGTGAAAACTGGATGCTGCCTTGGACGATCAGAAGGTTAAGGATGTTGGGCAGGATGTGTTCAAACGATATACGGGTGGCGTTTTTACCGGCAACACGGGCGGAAAGGACGAAATCACGGGTCCATAGACTTAGGGCTGCGCCGCGCGTTAAGCGGGCGAAAACGGGGATGTTGAAGATGCCGATGGCGATGATGGCGTTGATGGCCGAGGGGCCGAAAACGGCGGTGATCATGATGGCGATCAGCAGCGCGGGAAAGGCAAATACCAGATCGTTGGTGCGCATGATGATCTCGTCCAACAGGCTGTCTTTGCGGGCGGCGGCGGCAAGGCCAAGTGGCACGCCGAGGATAATGCCGATGCCCACCGCGACCACGGCCACGGCGATGGAGGTGCGTGCGCCGACCATGATCATCGAGAATATATCGCGGCCAAAGTGGTCTGTTCCAAACCAGTGTAGGCCCGATGGTTTTTGCAGTTTGTTGGGAATGTCGAGTTTGGTGACGTCAAACGGCGTCCACAGAAACGAGATCAGTGCCGCGCCGATGAATATCGCGGCGAGGGATGCGCCGATCATGAAGCTGCGGTTACGCAGGGCGGCTTTCACGAATTGCATCAGCTGCGCCCCCGTAATCGCGGGTCAACGGCGGCGTAGGCGATGTCGACGATAAACGTTACAACAACGACGGCGAAGACCAGCAGCATGACGACACTTTCAACCACGATCAAATCCCGTTGCGAAATGCTTTGGAAAACTAGACGGCCTAAGCCTGGTAGGAAGAAGACGTTTTCGATGATGATAGCGCCCGCCATGAGGAACGAGAATTGCAGGCCTATTATGGTTAACACGGGGATCATGGCGTTGCGAAGGGCGTGACGCCATAGGGCTTGGCGTTTGGTTAGGCCTTTGGCGCGGGCGGTGCGGATGAAATCTTCGTTCATGGTGTCGATCAAGGCGGAGCGCATGACGCGGGCGAGTATCGACGCTTGCGGCAGGGCCAGCGCGATGGCGGGCAAGGTTAATGCCTTCATAGAGACGAAAAATCCTTTGTCCCAACCGGGGAAACCACCTGCGGAGAACCAGCGTAAATTGATTGCGAAGAATACGACCAGCAACATCGCGAACCAGAAATTGGGGATTGCGACACCTAGTTGCGTGGCGCCCATTATCGACACATCGGTGGCCGAACCGCGTTTTGAAGCCGCAAGGATACCGGCTGGAAAGGCTATTAGAGTTGAAAGTGTAAGGGCGTAGATCGCGAGAGGTAGGGAGATCAGGATGCGATCGCCGATCATGTCCACAACCGGCGTTCGGTAGGTGTAGGAAATTCCGAAATCTCCCGTTAACATTCCCGTAACCCATGTGATGTAGCGCTCAAAGGCGGAGACGTTCAGGCCCAGTTCTGCGCGCAGGGCGGCGATGGTGTCGGGTTGGGCGTTAATGCCGAGCATGTAGGAAGCAGGGTCGCCGGGAACGACCTCGATTGCCAAAAAAATCACGGCGCTGGCGGCCAGCAAGCTGACGCCAAGGGATAGCAATCGTTTCAGCGAATAGCGAAGCATGGGGACCGGTTTTCAGATTGGGGGACGGAGGCGCGAACGCCTCCGTCGGTTAGTTTTAGTCGTTCCAGTAAACGGCCGTCAGGTCCGTTGCCTGTGTCGGTGCGTTCTGCCAAAGGCCGACGATATTGGCGTTTGCCACTGTCGTGCTGGCCAATTGGAACAGATATCCGTTGACGTAATCGTCAGCGATCATCCGTTGCGCGGCTTGCAGGATTTCGGTGCGGTCGTCCGCATCGGTGGCGGCGTTAAGGCCAACCATCAATGCCTGAAAAACGGCGCTGTCATACTGGAAGTAATAGTCCGGACGGGCATAGATGCCGATGTCCATAGGCTCGGTATGAGAAACGATTGTGAGGCCGAAGTCATAGCCGCGGAACACCTGTTCCAGCCATTGCGCCCATTCCAGATTGCTGATTTCGACGTTAATACCGACTTCACGCAGTTGGGCAGCGATGATTTCACCACCACGACGCGCATATGACGGGGGTGGCAGTTTCAACGTAGTTGTGAAGCCATCGGGGTAACCCGCTTCGGCCAGCAAGGATTTCGAAAGTTCCGGATCGTAAGCCGACTGCGCCGTTAGGTCGACATAATCGGGGTTGTGCGGTGCGAAATGCGTACCGATGGGCGTACCAAGGCCAAACATTGCGCCGTCGATGATGGCCTGACGGTCGATGGCGTGGGCCACAGCCTCGCGAACTTTCACGTCATCAAACGGTGGCAATTTGTTGTTGATCGCAAGGATGGTTTCGCCTTCGGTGGAACCAACGAGAACTTGGAAACGTGGGTCAGCCTCGAACTGCGGCAGATTTTCCGGTGCAGGATAGCCCGGGAAGGCATCCACATCTTCGGCCATAACAGCGGCAAACGCGGCGACAGGGTCAGAGATGAACTTGAACGTCGCGCTATCCAGTTTCGCAGGTGTTCCCCAGTAGTCGGCGTTTTTAGTGATGGTGATGTTGTCACCCTGCACCCAGTTTGTGAATACAAACGGGCCGGTGCCGATCGGGTTGGTTTTCGCGTTGTCGATGGATTCCGGTGCCACGATAACTGCGTCGCCCCATGCCAAGTTGAAAAGGAACGCGCCGTTTGGTGCGGACAAGGTTATGCGAACGGTTGTTGCGTCAACGGCTTCAACTGTGTCGATGCCCGTGAACAGGGCTTTCTGCGCGTTGGTCGATTCTTCGGCACGTGCGCGGTCTAGCGAGAATTTCACATCTTCGGAATCCATTGATGTGCCGTCATGGAATTTCACACCGGCGCGCAAGCTGAATGTGTAGGTCAAGCCATCATCGGAGATTGTCCAGCTTTCGGCCAAAGCCGGCAGAATTGCCCCAGATGCATCAAAACGTGTGAGGCCCTCAAAGATATTCGCATACACAACGCTGTCGATTGCGCCAGCCGCAGCACCCGTTGGGTCCAGATGCGGTGGTTCAAGCTGCATTCCGATGGTGATGTCTTTGGTTTCGGCGCTCGCCATTCCGGCTGTAATCGCCAATGCGCTGGCCATCGCCAGCTTGATACTCAGGTGTTTCATAACTTCCTCCACAGGTTTTGGGGCGTTCAGGACTTGGCGTCCTGATTTGTTAACAACTCTGCCAAAGCTAACCCCATAACTTTGGCGGAGTCTATCATATCTTGCACTGCAATATATTCATCGGGTTGATGTGCGAGATCTAATATTCCGGGGCCATAGGCGATACAGTTCTTCATGCGACCGATACGGTCGATGTGTTTCTGGTCGTAGGTTCCGGGGGAAACCACGTATTCGGGCGGTTTTCCCAAGACTTGTTCAATTGCGCTGCTAACGGTTTTAACCACGGGCGCGTCTTTGGCCGTCATGCTGGGTAGAACCTCGTGCATATCGCGGATGTCATAGGTGAATTTTTCGCGCGCGCCTTGCACCTTGTCCAGAAGGTTATGGACCTCTTGGCGCACATCGTCGATATTTTCTTCGGGCAGAAAACGGCGATCGATTATCATGGTGCAACTGTCGGGCACGCATGGGGCTGGCAGGCCGGTATAGCCTTCTTCCTGCACGGGTTCGCCGCCGTGAATTGAATTGATATTGAGGGTGGAATTTTTCGCACCCTCTGGAATTATCGGTAATTCTGAACGGCGCGCGGCAAGGGCGGGAAACAAGGTTGCTTCCATTTCTTCCATCACGGCGCCCATATGGCGCACGGCGCAATCGCCGAGAAACGGCATGGAGCCGTGGGCGATACGCCCGTGGGTTTCGATTTCCGCCCACCACACACCACGATGACCAAGACATACGCGGTCTTTGTGAAGCGGTTCGGGGATGATCACGTGTTGCACGCGCTCGGGGGTGAAAAACCCTTTTTCGGCAAGATAAGCCACGCCGCCGAAACCGCCGGTTTCCTCGTCCGCTGTGCCGGATATTTCGATAGCGCCGGAATAGTCTGGCCATGTGTCGAGGAATGCCTCCACCGCGATGATGGAGGTCGCGAGACCGCCTTTCATATCGCACGACCCGCGCCCGTATATCTTATCGTCGGACAGTTCGCCGCCGAAGGGGTCAAATGTCCAGCCCTGCCCGATTTCGACTACATCGATGTGGGAATTGAAGTGGACGCAATCGCCGGCATGTGCGCCTTCGCGGCGTGCCACGATGTTCCAGCGGGGGTATTTATCGCTGTCACCGGGGGTGCCGTAGGCGCGGATCATTTCGACCTCGAAGCCGCGAGTGGTTAAGCGGCGCGCCAGATATTCGCAAATTTCGAGGTAGTTATTGCCGGGGGGATTAAGCGTTGGAATGCGGATCAGGTCCTGCGTCAGGGCGATCAGGTCTTCGCGGGCGGCGTCAATTCGCGCCGTAAACTCCGTTGTTTTATCTGTTTGCCTGCCCATTATTAACCTTTCATAAACCACTGGTTACCAAACCCTTAAACTGGTTTAGTAAGCTCGCAGTATGCAAGCCACGGCGGCCTTGCGGCAATACGGTAGAAATACGGATGGAAATGGACGAACTTGCAAAACTGGCGTTTGAGCGCGCCCCGATCGGTATCGTCCTGACCGAAAACCGGATTATTAAAGCCTGCAATCAGACGTTTGTGGACCTGTTCGGGTATGCGCGGGATGAACTGATAAGCCAGTCGTTTCGCATGCTTTACGAGACCCGCCGCGAGTTTGACGATATCCGCGATATTGGCCTGACACCTTTACGCGAAACCGGCAGTTATACGGATGAACGCCTGATGTTGCACCGTGACGGTTCGATGTTCTGGTGCCGTTTCAGAGCGCAAACTTTGACGCCGGATGACCCGCTGGGGCAGACGGTTTTGACCTTTTCGGATATATCCGAAACGCATCAGACCATCGCCCTTACGCCGCGCGAACGGCAAGTGGTGATGCTGTTGCGAAAGGGGCAGACGAGCAAGGAGATCGCGCGAAGCCTGTCTATTTCGCCGCGCACGGTGGAGGATTACCGCGCGACATTGCTGGCGAAGTTCGAGGTTAGAAATGTCGCGGAATTGTTGGCGCAGCTGGTTGGGGCCGGCCATCCGTAAAGGCACGCGTTACTTGTTGCGGTTTTGTTTTTCAACGATGCCTGAGGTGCCTTCGCGACGTTCCAATTCTTCTAAAACGTCTTCCCATTTCACGCCGCGCGAGGACAGCATGACCAGCATGTGAAACAGCACATCGGCGGCTTCTTCGGTCAGGTTTTTGGGGTCGTTTTTGGCGGCAGCGATGATTGCCTCAACCGCTTCTTCGCCGAATTTCTCGGCGCATTTATAGGGGCCACGAGCGAACAGCTTGGCGGCATAGGAGTTTTTCTCGTCGCCGCCTTTGCGTTTTTCGATTTTTCGCGCCAGACGCGTTAGTACATTTGCCATTATAACCTCACCGGCACGCCGGCCGCTTGCATAAATTCTTTCGCTTCGCGGATGGTATAGTCGCCGAAGTGGAAAATGGAAGCGGCGAGGACGGCTGAGGCGTGTCCCTCTACTACTCCGTCCACCAAGTGTTGCAAATTCCCCACACCGCCCGACGCGATAACCGGCACTGACACGGCATCGGCGATGGCACGGGTTAACGGAAGGTTAAAGCCTTCGCGCGTGCCGTCGCGGTCCATTGATGTCAGCAGGATTTCGCCAGCGCCTTTGGAAACGACCAGTTTGGCGAACTCGATCGCGTCTATGCCGGTTGATTCGCGCCCGCCGTGGGTGAAAATCTCCCACTTGCCGGGGCTGACGGTTTTCGCGTCGATTGCCACGACAATGCACTGGTTGCCGAATTTGTTGGCGCTGTCGGCGATCACATCGGGGTTGGCGACGGCTGCCGAATTGAACGACACTTTGTCGGCCCCTGCCAGCAACAATTTGCGCACATCGTCGGGGGTGCGGACACCGCCACCGATGGTGAGGGGCATGAAGCATTGCTCTGCCGTTCTGGATACCAAATCGTACATCGTACCACGGTTTTCGACTGTGGCGGAGATGTCGAGGAAGCATAGTTCATCGGCCCCCGCCGCATCGTAGGCTTTGGCGGATTCAACGGGGTCGCCAGCGTCGATCAAGTCAACGAAGTTAACGCCTTTGACGACACGGCCGTCTTTGACGTCTAAACACGGGATTATGCGGGTTTTAAGCATGGTTATCCCTTCAGATATGTGGCGGCTTCGGCCACATCAATTGCGCCGTCATATAACGCGCGGCCAGATATTGCACCGTTGAGGGGCGCGCCGCAGGCTTTTAGGGCTTTCAGGTCGTCCATCGAGGAAACTCCGCCAGACGCAATCACCGGAATGTTAACCGCATTTGCCAAGGCCGCCGTTGCCGTGACGTTTGGGCCTTGCATTGCGCCGTCGCGGTCGATGTCGGTGTAAATGATGGCGGCGACGCCTGCGTCTTCGAATTTACGCGCTAGATCGAGGGCGGTTACGTCTGTTGTTTCGGCCCAGCCTTCAACGGCGACCATTCCGTTGCGAGCGTCGATGCCGACGGCGACTTTGCCGGGGAAAAGGCGGGCGGCTTCGCGCACCAAATCGGGGTTGCGTACGGCGACTGTGCCGAGGATCACACGCGCTAGGCCTTTGTCCAGCCACCGCTCAATCGTGGCAATGTCGCGGATACCGCCGCCGAGTTGGGCGGGGATGTTGCAGGCTTTCAGGATCGCCTCGACTGGTTCGGCGTTTACGGGTTCGCCTGCAAACGCGCCGTTGAGGTCCACTAGATGCAGCCACTCGCAGCCTGCTTTCTGGAATTCCAGTGCTTGGGCGGCGGGGTTATCGCTGAACACGGTCGCTTGGTCCATCTCGCCCTTATAAAGGCGCACACAGTTGCCGTCTTTCAGGTCGATTGCGGGGTAAAGGATCATGGTAGCGTCTCCAAATCAGGGGTTGAGGGCCTGATACCCCGATTGCGACCTGACTTAAAGTAAATGTTGACCTTTGCGCCGATGATCGGGTGAGATGCTTCTACAAAACAGGAGAGAACGATGAAAAAAGTCTTAATGATAGTTGCCTTGCTGCTGCCAAGCTTTGCGTATGCCGCCCCGTTGACCGGAGTTTTCCAGACCGAACCGGGGGATGAAGGTCGCGTTTTGCACGTAGGAATGGCCCCTTGCGCCGATGATGCCGCGCTGACGTGCGGCACGATTTTGCGCGCCTACAAAGCGGATGGCACTGCCAACACGGAATATGAACACCTTGGGAAGCCTATCGTTTGGGCGATGTCCGACGGTGGTAACGGCAAATGGGGTGGTGGCAAAATATGGGCGCCGGATCGGGATAAAACCTATACATCAAAGATGTCGATGAACGGCAATATGTTGCAGGTTAAGGGGTGCGTGGCTTTCATTTGCCGCACGCAAAACTGGGTTCCTGTGCCTTGATATCTATCGCAGGACTTGCGCGGCAATCTCGCGGGTTCTGCTGAACACGGCTTCCGAGCCGTAAGGCGCGTTTACGAGGGCAAGGCCGGATCCGGTCATGCCCTTATTGTCTTTTAGGTCGAACGAAACCTCGTCTACCAGATGCGGTATTCGCAGGGCGGCCAGCATTTCTTTGTGGCGTGCGGCTTCTAATATCGGGTACCAGATCATCACCGTCGCTTCGGGCCATTTGGCCATCAGCTTGCGGGTAAAATCGGCGACTTGCAGGTATTCGTCTTTTACCTCGTAAGACGGATCAACCAGTATCAGGCTTTTGCGCGGTTTGGTCGGCGCGATGGCCAAAACACCCTCAAAACCGTCACGGCGATGGATTGATGCTTCGCCCTCCAGATTAACTTGCAAGGCTTTGAATTCGGCTGGGTGCAGCTCCATCAGGTGCATTTTATCAACGTCGCGCATCAACGCCGCTGCAATGGCTGGTGAGCCGGGGTAGGCAGTTTCACCGTGCAGTGCGCGGATAGATGTCACCGCGTGCGCGAACGGGCAATCCGGCAGGGTGATTTTGGCGATGCCTTCATCTGCCTCGCCGGTTTTGGTGGCCTCTTTCGAGGATAAGTCATACAGCCCCCGCCCCGCGTGCGTTTCCATATAGGTAATGCCGCGTGGTTTGCGGGTTAACAGGGTTAACAGCTCCGCCAAGGCGATGTGCTTGTGAAGGTCGGCAGGGCCGCCAGCGTGATATGCGTGTTGATAAGATAACATGTGGTGTGGCTATCTGATCGCGACGCAGGCGTCTATTGCGAAATATCGCTTTGATAAAAGTCAATTATAGCTTAGAGTCATTCTAAGTAAGGGGAATCCAGAACTTATATTCAAGGAGTTATAAAATGAGTGACAAGCCTACAATGACCGCTGTTAACGGCAGCCCGATTGCCGACAACCAGAACAGCATAACCGCCGGCCCGCGCGGGCCGCTTTTGGTGCAAGACTGGCAATTGTTCGAAAAGCACGCCCATTTTAACCGTGAACGTATCCCTGAGCGTATCGTGCATGCCAAAGGGTCTGCCGCTTATGGCACGCTGACGATCACCGGTGATATTGCGAAATATACCAAGGCCAAAGTTCTGCAAAAGGGTGCCAAGACAGAATGTCTGGTGCGGTTCTCGACTGTAGCGGGTGAAAAAGGCTCTGCGGATGCGGAACGCGACGTTCGTGGGTTTTCGATGAAATTCTACACGGAAGAGGGCAACTGGGATCTGGTTGGTAACAACACGCCTGTGTTCTTTATTCGTGATCCATATAAGTTTATGGACTTTATTCACAGCCAAAAGCGTGACCCAAAATCGAACTTGCGGTCGGGAACCATGCAGTGGGATTTCTGGTCGCATTCGCCGGAATCCCTGCATCAGGTGACAATCCTTATGTCTGATCGTGGCCAACCCGCGACCTTGCGGCATATGAACGGGTATGGGTCGCATACCTATAGCCTGATCAATGATGAAGGAGAGCGCACTTGGGTGAAGTTTCACTTCAAGACGGCGCAGGGGCAGAAGACTAATTCAAACGCTACAGTTGCCGAAATTATCGGCAGTGACCGCGAAAGCCATCAGCGCGATTTGTTTGAATCCATCGAAAACGGCGATTTCCCCAAGTGGAATGTCAAGATTCAGGTGATGACAGAAAGCCAAGCGGCCAGTCACAACCACAACCCGTTTGATCTGACGAAAATCTGGCCGCACGCTGATTTCCCGTTGATCGACATCGGCGTGATGGAACTGAACCGCAATCCTGAGAATTATTTCGCGGAGGTTGAGCAAGCTGCGTTTACGCCTGCAAACATCGTTCCCGGAATTGGCCACAGCCCTGACAAGATGCTGCAAATGCGGATACATTCGTATGGCGATGCACAGCGGTATCGTGTTGGCACGAACCACCAGTTGTTGCCGGTAAATGCCGCACGTTGCCCTGTTCGCAGTTACCAGCGTGACGGCGAAATGCGGGCTGACGGGAATTACGGCGGGGCCGTGAATTACGAGCCTAATAGCGTTGGCGGGCCGGTCGAGGACCCATCTTACAAAGAGCCACCATTGGCCCTTGATGGTGATGCAGATCGTTACAACCACCGCGATGGCAATGATGATTACACGCAAGCTGGCGATTTATTCCGCCTGATGCCTACGGATGAACAGCAGCGCCTTATGGATACCATTGCGGGTGAAATGACGGGCATTCCTGATGATATCGCCCAGCGCCAGATCGGGCATTTCCGCAAAGCGGATCCGGCTTATGGTGACGGAATTGCACAGCGCCTTGGCTTGTAACTAACGAATTGTCAGGGCCGCGCGGTGTTTCGTGCGGCCCTGATTCCAGCTTGGATTTCGGAAATTCCTGCCCGTGACTTTTCGCCTATTGAAGTCCGCGAAAAGCGCATTTAGAACGCTTCTAAATATCCACTGAAGCCTAAGGACTACCCAATGAAATCCGGACTATCTCTACCAAACGTAACATTCAAAACCCGCGTACGCGACGAATCCATCGGCGGAGACAATCCGTTCCGCTGGCAGGACATGACAACTGACGATTACTTCAAAGGTAAACGCGTTGTTCTTTTCTCGCTGCCCGGCGCATTCACACCGACTTGTTCCACATATCAGTTGCCCGGCTATGAAAACGGTGCGGCAGACTTCGCGGCTGAAGGCATCGACGAAATCTATTGCATGTCGGTGAACGACGCCTTTGTGATGAACAAATGGGCTGAATCTCAAGGCCTGAAAAACGTCAAAGTCATTCCAGACGGTTCGGGCGAATTTGCACGCCGTGTTGGCATGCTTGTGCGCAAAGACAACCTTGGCTTTGGCCTTCGCTCATGGCGTTATGCTGCTGTTATCAATAACGGCGTCGTTGAAGCATGGTTCGAAGAGCCGGGCTTGGCTGATAACCACGCTGACGACCCATACGGTGAATCCTCGCCTGAAACCGTGCTGAACTGGTTGCGCGAAGCAAACCGCGAAGCTGCGGCGTAAGCTGAACGACAAACTTAATAAGCGGGGCGCTATTTAGTGCTCCGTTTTGCGTTTACCGCCATTGACTCCCCCATCCAAATCCATATAACGCCGCCATCCGGTCCCGCGAGGGAACGGTAATTGGTGTTTGTGGCCCTCGCAAGGGGACGCCTGTCATCCGGCTAATACTGGTCGGGTAAGGAAAGCACCTTTCAAAATTTGAAAGGATCCAGCCGTGACTAAACGTACAGCTGCCAAGTATAAACTCGATCGTCGTATGGGCGAAAACATTTGGGGTCGCCCCAAGTCCCCAGTAAATCGTCGTGAATATGGCCCGGGCCAGCACGGCCAAGGTCGTAAGCAAAAGCTTTCCGACTTCGGTACACAGTTGCGCGCCAAGCAGAAGCTTAAAGGCTACTACGGCGATTTGACCGAAAAACAGTTCCGCCGCATCTTTGGCGAAGCTGACCGTGTAAAAGGCGATACAGGTGCGAATCTTATTGGTCTTCTGGAACGCCGTCTTGACGCTGTTGTTTACCGTGCGAAATTCGTACCAACAGTTTTCGCCGCGCGCCAGTTCGTAAACCACGGCCACGTGACGGTTAACGGCAAGAAAGTGAACATCGCTTCCTACCGTGTTTCCGAGGGCGACGTTATCGCTGTTCGTGAAAAATCCCGTCAGATGAATTTGGTAATGGAAGCGCAAGCCTCTGCCGAGCGCGATACGCCGGAATACCTGAACATCGACACAAACAAACTAACATGCGAATTCGTTCGCACACCTACGCTTTCCGACGTACCTTACCCGGTAATGATGGAACCAAACCTGGTGGTGGAATTCTACGCGAAAAACTAGGGTCAGGACCCGCTAGGTTTTTCGACAAACAGAATTTTGGAAAGGGCTGTACCGTTGGTATGGCCCTTTTTCGTTAGGGAAAGTGGTACGTTAAGGAGAATGAATGATGGATGATTCACAAAATTTACTTGAACTGGTTGCCGCGGCGCAGACCAATGCAAAGACGTCTGAAGATCACATTTCGGAAATTTTGAAAACTATGGACGGGCAAAACGGTTCCGACGCCCAAGTTGAAGAACTTCGCGCTGCGACTGTTTCGCTTGAATTGCTGGCTGTCGACATCTTCTCTGTTTTCGAGGCGCGGATGCAGCACCACTTTAGACGAGGGCCGTTCTCACGCAAATTGAGGGCATTGCTATTGGAGGCTGGTAAAGCTGACCTCGCCGATAGGGTCCACCATTATTACCTTGCGATCAACGTTCTGAAGCATGGAAAAGGTGCGAGCTATCGGGAACTGCTCAACGCGCCAAGCAGTCTTTTTGTTATCAAACCAACCAATGATAGCATCGACGAAGAAGCACTCACACCCGTAAGCCTTTTAGATGTCACTGTGCCGGGATTTTTTGATGGACTTATCAGCACCATTCTTGACGCTTACCATTTCCTTGAAAAAAGATCGGTTTCTTAACTGCTATTAGCGACCCCGATCACAACGGCAATGGCCGCTGCTCCTCGATCGCTTCCATTGCGAAATAGGAGGTGACCGAGTCTAGCTCCACTTTGGAAATCAGGCGTTGGTAGACGCGGTCGTAGCTGGCCATGTCCTCGGTCACGACTTTTAGCATGTAGTCGTAATCGCCGCCGATGCGGAAGAAATCTATGACTTCGGGGATGGTGGAAACATGGGTGCGAAAGCTTTTCAGCCAGCCCGCAGAATGATGCCGTGTGCGCAGCATCACGAAAACCACCAGCCCCAATCCAAGTTTTTGACGATCAAGCTGGATGGTTGAGCCGGTGATGATCCCCTCCGCATTCAGAACTTGCAATCGTCGCCAGCAAGCGTTTTGGGACAGGCCGACTTTATCCGCCAGCTCCCGTTGAGACATAGAGGAGTCGATTTGCAGCGCCGCAAGCATTCGCTTATCAATTTGATCTGGTTTATGGTTTTTCATACGATCATATGACACAATAATCGCCATATTAGCAATGTAATTAGTAATGTAATTTGCCAATACACACCATAATTTCCCTACAAAGGAGATTATCATGACCCTAGAAGTTTTTCGCGACACCCTGAACGTGTCCAACCCCACCGAATTCCTGCGTGACGGACTTATTGGCGAAGGCATGATGCTGCCCGGCGGTAAACCATTGGTTTATGCCGATTATGTCGCCTCTGGCCGCGCATTGGCGCAGGTCGAAGATTATGTGACGCGGCATGTGTTGCCGTTTTATGCCAACACGCACACGGACACTTCGTTCACAGGGGCGTACAGCACCAAGCTTCGCGAAGATGCGCGGGCGGAAATTGCACGGCTTACGAAAGCGGATGAGTGTTCGGTGATTTTTGCAGGGCCGGGTGCGACGGCGGGTCTGAATCGTTTGGTGGCCTTAACGGGCATTGCGCAGGCTACAAATCCGGTGGTTTTCATCGGGCCATACGAGCATCACTCCAACATCCTGCCTTGGCGCGAAAGCAAAGCTACGGTGATTGAAATTCCTGAAGCCGAGGGCGGCGGGCCGGATTTGGTGGCGCTGGAGGCGGCATTGCGCGAACATGGCGATGCGGATTTGAAAGTCGGGTCGTTTTCTGCGGCATCGAACGTTACGGGCGTGATTACGGATACCGATCCGGTGACGCGCATTTTGAAGGCGCATGGGGCGCTTGCGATTTGGGATTATGCAGGCGGTGCGCCGTATCTGTCGATTGATATGGCGACGGGCACGGACGCGGAAAAAGATGCGGTTGTGTTGTCTGCACATAAATTCCCCGGTGGTCCGGCGGCCTCGGGCGTTGTGATCGTTCGCGATAATGCGGTGCGCTTGAACATCCCAAGCTGGCCCGGTGGTGGTACGGTCGAATTCGTTTCGCCTTGGGAACATGATTATACGGATGATATTTCCACGCGCGAAGAAGCCGGAACGCCTAATGTAATCGGTGATATCCGCGCGGCATTGGTGTTCATGGTTAAGGATTCCATCGGGCAGGATACGATTACGGCACGCGAACATGCGTTGAACGAGATGGCGTTCAATGGTTGGGCCAACAATGCGCATATGACGATGCTGGGCGTGGACACGCCAAACAGGTTGCCGATCTTTTCATTCCTTGTGAAAGATGCGGAAGGGAACCAGATAGACCCGCAAGAATTCACGCGCGAGTTAAGTGCGCGCTATGGCATTCAGGCCCGTGGTGGCTGCGCCTGCGCGGGGCCATATGGGCATCGGTTGTTGGGAATTGATCGCGAAACATCGGATCGCCTTCGCGTTGAAATTCTGGGCGGGAACGAGGCGGCCAAACCCGGTTGGGTTCGATTGAACTTCAGCTATCTGATGAGCGACGACACCGCGCAGTTTATCATCGACAGCGTCAATGAACTGACGCATGCGATGGCGGGTGCTGCGCGTATTTCAGCCTAGGTCAGGTGGGGCAAACTTGGGGTCTGTAATCCAGTATCCTGTCCATAACCGCCGCGCCAATCCAGAAGAACGTCAACGCGATCCATGCGGTTAAGGCAAGGGCGGAGCCGCCGGTGACACCTGCGCCAATTGCGCAACCACCGGCGAGCATGCCGCCAAACCCCATCATCCCTGCGCCGGTTAGATATCGGCGCATACATTCGCCGTTCTGGAAGCCTTGGAGTTGTAATTCTTTCGACCACCATGCCGCCAGAAAAGCGCCAATGAATACGCCCGGAACGAGACCGATATCAAAGTCGATAACCGAGTCCCGATTTAAGAAAAACATTAACGTGTCGGCAGACGGACCAGTGAACGTCGCGCTTTCGACCTGAACGGGGTCGAAGCTGATGGTGGAAAACGTGTAGGTCAGGAACCATCCCAATGCGATGGCAAACCCAACGCCGGAGGCCATGAATAAAATCCGTTTGCTAACCTTGTTTTTATACGCGACGTAAAGTGCGTATACCGCGAAGGCCACACCGAGCAAGGCACCCGTTCCTTCGGGTAGACCTATGTAATCGAGTATCTGGATGTTCCTGCCATTCGGGGTAACCCACAACTCTGCCAACCAGTCGCGGAGCGGTGATAGCCAACCGTGCAGGCTCATCTGCGCCACGACAGCAAACACAAGGCCGGATATTACGGCGCGCAGGTTTCCTGTGGCGGCCAGCACCAACAGGCGGCCAGAACAACCGCGTGCCAGCACCATCCCTGCCCCAAATATCAAGCCGCCGATCACGGCGCCCGATATGGACCCGGTGGCAGATAGCATTCGTGCCTCGTCTAGCGAGATCACATCAAAGAAGAGCGCGCCTTGGGTCCAGAACAGGGCTGTGGCGAAGGTCAGCAACCAGACTGCGGTTTTGGGGCCGATGTTACCGCGCGAAAATTCAACCACGGCAGCGCGCAGGCAAAAGCGGGACCGTTGAGCGGCAATTCCGAATATCAACCCCACCAACAGGCCTGCAAGGGCGATGGCTTTATCCTCGCCTATCGTTTCTAATAGCCAAACCAAATCCATGACGCGCTCCAGAATACATTCGGATATCTGCATATACCTTTTGGCGGATGACCTATTGATCTATGTCATATGGATAAACAATGTTCTGGCCAATCCGGCAAAAGGTTCATAAGTCTGACGTATGTCTATGAACCACAGCAAACGAACCATGACTTTGGTCGAGGCCAAATCCCTGCCCCGCTGGCAGCAACCCGTTATGCTGCTCGTGGTTATGGCTGCCGCTTTGCCGTTGGCGTTTTCAACGTGGGTCGCCTTGCTGAACAACTTCGTGATTGAGGCCGCCGGTTTTGATGGTGTTGGTATCGGCTGGCTGCAATCCGTGCGCGAAGTTCCCGGATTTCTGGCCGTCGGCGTGATCATTGTGGTCTTGTTTATGCGCGAACAGACATTGGCGATTGTCAGCTTGCTGACCTTGGGATTTGCGGTAATGGTGACGGGGTGGTTCCCCTCCATTGGGGGTTTGTTGGTGACAACGATGATCAGTTCCATCGGGTTTCATTATTACGCGACCGTCACCCAATCGTTGCAATTGCAATGGATCGACAAAGACAAAGCCCCACAGACGCTTGGCTGGATTGTTTCCGCAGGCTCGGCGGCGTCACTGGTGGCTTACGGGTTGCTGGTGATTAGCTGGAAGACCTTCGATTTGTCGTATAATTTTGTTTATATGATGGGCGGCGGGGCGACGGTTGTGATTGCGCTTATTTGTTGGACCGCCTATCCGAAATTTGAATCGCCGCACGTGCAGCACACCAAGATGATCCTTCGGAAACGCTATTGGTTGTATTATGCGTTGCAGTTCATGTCCGGTGCGCGCCGACAGATTTTCGTGGTTTTTGCGGCATTCATGATGGTCGAAAAATTCGGTTTTGAAGTGCATGAGGTGACGGCGTTGTTCCTTATAAACTTCGTTGCCAATATGATTTTTGCCCCGCTGATGGGCCATCTGGTTTCACGTGTAGGCGAGCGCAACGCCCTCGCCTTCGAGTATATCGGGCTGACATTGGTTTTTCTGGCTTACGGCGGGATATTCTATTTTGGCTGGGGGGCGGCGCTGGCGGCGGCGCTTTATGTGATTGACCATTTGTTTTTTGCATTGGCGTTCGCGCTGAAAACCTATTTCCAGAAGATCGCGGACCCAAAGGACATCGGGCCTACGGCGGCGGTTTCGTTTTCTATCAACCATATTGCGGCGGTCTTCTTGCCCGCGGCGTTGGGGTATCTGTGGATCACCTCACCAAGCATGGTTTTCGTGTTGGCCGCAGGCATGGCGGTAACGTCACTGGCATTGGCGTTGATGATCCCGCGCCATCCAGAACCGGGCCACGAGACGGTATTTTCCAAAGGCTAGCATGCCCCCGGCCTTGCTGTTAGCCTTTGGAAAACAGGAGGATTTAATATGCATAAAGGATCGTGCCTTTGCGGCGCCGTCACCTTCACGGTGGAGGGAGATTTACCCCCGTCCGACGCTTGCCACTGCACCATTTGCCGAAAGCATTCAGGACATTATTACGCTGGAACCGATGTCAAAAAAGGCGCTCTGACGATTACGGGAGCCGGAAATGTAACGTGGTTTCAATCCTCCTCAAAGGTTCGTCGCGGGTTTTGTTCTACATGCGGATCATCGCTGTTCTTTGATCCACCACACCTTGACTGGATCAGCGTTGCGATGGGCGCGTTTGACACGCCGACCGAAACAAAGCTGGCGATTCATATCTTTGTGGCGGACAAAGGGGATTACTACGATATCACCGACGATTTGCCGCAAAACCAGCAGTAACCAGTTGCACTACGCCCCTGCACCATTTGCAGCGCGAATTGGATAAGGCTTCAAGCTATTTACCCAGACAGGCCTGCCATCTATTTGGTAGGTATGAGGGTTTTGCGCATTGGAGTTATCCAAAAAGATATATTGACCCAATGTCAGACTTAGAGATTAAAATGTATTTTTAATCAGTCAAGTACTGCGGAGAACACAATGAGCGGCGCAACTTTGGAACATGTAAATGTAGCGGTCAGCGACCCTCAGGAAACTGCGCACATGCTGTGTCGGTTGTTTGACTGGGAAATCCGTTGGCGCGGCGAACTTACTAATGGCAAGAAGACCGTTCATGTTGGGTCGAAAGGATCTTATGTGGTGTTGTATTCACACGAAGCGGCAACTAACCCCGCCAATTTCAGAAATTTGGGTCCGAGCGGCATGAGCCATATCTCAGTTGTGGTGGAAAATCTTGATGTCGTCAAAGCACGCGTGAAAGCGGCGGGGTTTATCCCCGAAAGTCACAGTGACGAAGCCGAGCAGCGGTTTCATTTCCACGACCATGACAACATCGATTACGAGGTAGTCATGGTCACCGAGTAGACGGTTTTTAGTACCGCAACTGCGCCAAAACCGCGAAGTGGTCGCTGGGATAGATATCGTTAATCGGCTTATTGCCAACAACTGTGCAATCGACGATATGCCCCGCGCCTTTCGCCGCTGGTAAGCCCACAAGGATATAGTCGATGCGGCGATCGGGTTCATATTCCATGGCGACGTAGGGGTTGGTATTATCCCACGTCATACCGCCGCTGTTATCTCCAGCACATGCCCATGCGTCATGGAAAACCAAACCATCGACAGGGCCGGTTGTTAGGCCATTCAGCATCCGTATTTCTTGGGAATCCGGATCGGCGTTGAAATCACCACACAGCACCGGAGGGAATTTTGCGGCCGGTTTGCTGTCAATAAATCGCGCGATATCTGCGACCTGTTTTTGACGGATGTGGCTTTGATCAAACTTCCAGTTTAGGTGCGTCGTAAACATCGGGATTTTACCACGCGGGCCGTCGATTTCTGCATATATGGCAACGCGGGTTTCGCCCGTCTGTTCTGCCCCATAAAGCGTGACTTGGTCACTCGTCGTGATCGGCCAGCGCGATAGGATGGCGTTGCCAAATCCGGTGTCTCCGACATCCATGCAGTTTTCATAGACGTAGTGGAACCCAAGCTTGGCTGCTATTTCGGCGGCAAAGCTGGTACCGCCGCGCGCCCATACCTCCTGCAAGGTGATCACATCCGCATCAATCGCGGCAATTTCTGCGACGATGGCCTCGGCGCGCTCTTCCCATGGGCCAAAGCGCCACCATATATTCCACGTCAAAACTTTGGCTCGTGTTTCAATGGTGCCTTTTTTGGGGTGTGGTGCTGTCATGTTCAATTCTCCGTTTGGCACGACGCTAGTGCAACATGACCCCCAAATAAATAAAATTTTCGCCACCTTTGCATTTCACCCTATGGGCGGCTGTGCGCGTAGCGTAGAATTGGGAAAACCACGAAAGAGGTCACCATGTTTGGACTATCAAAAAAACCTACCCCCCCTACCCGCGAAACGGCCCTTGCTGGGCGTTCAGACCCTATTGCCGGCGATCTTTCCCATTTTATTAACGGCAACCCGCTAAACGGCCCTTTTCCTAAGGGTTTCGAAGTGGCGGTGTTCGGCATGGGCTGTTTTTGGGGGGTGGAGCGGATTTTTTGGGGAATCGAAGGCGTCTGGGTGACCTCCGTCGGGTATGCGGCGGGGTATACGCCAAATGCAACATACGAAGAAGTGTGCAGCGGAAAAACTGGCCATAACGAGGTCGTTCAGGTGGTGTTCGATCCAAGTGTGGTCAGTTATGAGGCGTTGCTACAAGTGTTCTGGGAAGGGCATGACCCGACGCAAGGCATGCGGCAGGGCAATGACCGTGGCACGCAGTATCGGTCCGGCATTTACACGGCGGATGCGGCGCAGATGCAGTTAGCGAATGCCTCCAAGGAAGTGTTTCAGGCACAGTTGAGCGCAAAGGGTTTCGGCGCAATCACCACCGAGATCATGCCTGCCACAGAATATTACTTTGCCGAAGCGTATCACCAGCAATATCTGGCGAAGAATCCTGATGGTTACTGTGGAATAGGCGGCACGGGGGTCACCTGCCCCATCGGTCTGGGTTGACCTTTTGGTGGCGCGGCCCTATCCGCATCGCTTGAGGAGAACTTAATGTCCACTTTCACAGCCATGACGACCCTGCACGACAAATCCAAAGCCGAAGCCTTGGGCGAAGCATTGGAAAACCTTACCCCTGAACCCACAGGCGTTGGGGTTTTCGAAGTCGAGGGCGCGTCGCAAACATGGGAAGTCGGCGGATATTTCCTTGAGCAGCCGGATGCGGTCGGATTGGATCTGTTGGCCGCCATGTTTGATGCACAGCCCTTTGCTGTATCAGAGCTGGAAGATCGTGACTGGGTTGCCCAAGTGAAAAGCGAGCTAACGCCGGTTTATGCCGGACGTTTCGTGGTTTTTGGTGGGCATGATCGCGACACGACCCCCTCGAACCTGATCAAAATGGAAATCGAAGCCGCAATGGCGTTTGGCACGGGGCATCACGGAACGACCAAGGGGTGCTTATTGGCGTTGGATAAACTGGCGACGCAAGGACTGGTTGCCACGAACGTGGCGGATATCGGCAGTGGTACGGGGGTGCTGGCAATGGCCGCGGCCTCCATCTGGCCGTGTGCGACGCTGGCCTCCGACATTGACCCGATCGCGACGGAAACGGCCTCGGCCAATATCGCGGCAAACGGGCTTGGCGGGCGGATTTCGTGTCATACCGCTGTAGGTTTTCGTAATCCTGCCATTCGCAATGCGGCACCGTTCGATCTGGTATTCGCCAACATTCTGGCAGGCCCTTTGAAGAAGTTAGCACCGGATATGGCCAAACATACGGCCCGTGGCTCGGTCTTGATCCTGTCGGGGATTCTGAACGAGCAGGCACTGGGTGTCGAAGCTGTCTATAAAGGCTGGGGCTTCCACCGTTTAGAACGCAAGATGCTCGGGGAGTGGACGACGTTGACGTTGCAACGTGGGTAATCATCCTGCGACAATAAAAAAGCCGCTCCAATCGAGCGGCTTTTTCAATTCCTACTTAGCGCTGCTAAAACCCTACTCAGCATTGCTAAAAGTAGTGGCAGTAACTGGGTATTAGTAACGCAACTTCACATCGCCCGGCAGAACGCCGATGTCTTCAAGCTGGCTGACTGACAGGTGGCTCAGGGCTTTTGCAGTTTTTCGAGTAGCATTCCACTCGGCAAAGTTTGCAATGCTGTTGTCAATGAAATTTACGACCTTGAGGGAAAGTACAGCCCCAAAAGGAACTGGGCTGGCGGTTTCAATATACATCGTCATCTTGGGGCTCTCCATTATCTTGTTGGACCAGCATTAGTGCTGGCTACAATTGGCATCTATGCCTGCAACATCGCATCTACAATTGCCAAGATTGCATGACCCATATGCGCTTTCTGCATGACCTCGACGAATGAGTCGCTTTCAGGGTATTCGGTGTCGAATCCCTTTGATTTCAATCAATGCTTGGCAGATGTTCCCGTTTCGTGCTAACTGCTTGTTAACGAATATATTTAAGGAATACAGGCAAAATGCGTGTTATTGGTATTGATCCGGGGCTACGGCGCATGGGTTGGGGGATTGTGGAGGTCGAAGGCTCCAAAATTTCGCACATCGCGAACGGCACCTGCGAATCGTTGGGCGATGATCTGGCTTATCGGCTTAGCAGTCTGTTTGACCAATTACAGGCCGTGTTTCGGGAATTTGTACCGGACACCGCAGCGGTTGAAAAAACCTTCGTGAATAAAGACGGGGCTGGCACATTGAAGCTGGGCCAAGCACGAGGGATCGCGATGCTGGTTCCTGCGCAGGCGGGGTTGGTGGTGGCGGAATATGCGCCCAATTCGGTCAAAAAGGTTGTGGTTGGCGTGGGACACGCGGACAAGAAACAAGTGGAACATATGGTGCGGATGCAGATGCCCGGTATCAAGATTAACGGGCCGGATGCGGCAGACGCTTTGGCAATTGCCATGTGCCACGCGCATCATGCAAGGTTTGCCGGACGGCTTGAGGCAGCTTTGGAAAGGGCGGGCGCATGATTGGCAAAGTGACGGGGCGGATGGATTATCGGAATGCGGACCATGTGTTGATCGACACGGGTGGCGTCGGATATATCGTTTATTGTTCGGAACGCACGTTGGCGGCAATGCCTGCGGCGGGCGGGATGGTGTCCCTTTATACCGAGATGGTCGTGCGGCAGGATTTCATGCAGCTTTACGGCTTTCCAACGATTGCGGAACGCGAGTGGCACCGGCTGCTGACCTCCGTGCAAGGGGTTGGCGCGAAGGCGGCGTTGGCGATTTTGGGGACTTTGGGGACCGAGGGTACGGGCCGTGCGATTACGTTGGGCGATATGGACGCGATCAAGGCCGCCCCAGGGATTGGTCCCAAGATTGCACAGCGGGTGGTGAATGAATTGAAGGGTAAGGCTCCGGCGATCATGGCGCTGGGTGCTTCGGGTACGCAAGCGGCGGAGCCGGACCATGATTTGGTGATAGAGCCTTTGAAAGCGAAGACGGTTACCCCTGCCCCACAAAACGGCAGTGCTGCTGCACAGGCAGATGCGTTATCTGCGTTGGTTAATTTGGGTTACGGTACAGGCGATGCGGCAAGTGCGGTGGCAGAAGCCTCAGGTGCAGATCCCGAAGCGCAATCATCTGCTTTGATCCGCGCCGCGTTGCGGCTTTTGGCACCGAAGGGGTAAAGGATGGAACCGGATCAAGACCTTCGCCCACAAGAACGCCCCGGTGATGCGGATCGCGCGTTACGGCCCCAGACGCTTGAAGAATTCATTGGCCAACGCGAGGCGCGGGCGAATTTGCGGGTGTTTATTGAGAGCGCCAAGATGCGCGGGCAAGCGATGGATCACGCGCTGTTCTATGGCCCTCCCGGGTTGGGGAAGACTACGCTGGCGCAGATTATGGCGCGGGAATTGGGGGTGAATTTCCGTATGACTTCAGGGCCGGTGCTGGCGAAGGCAGGTGATCTGGCGGCGATTTTGACAAATTTGGACGAACGCGACGTGCTGTTTATCGACGAAATTCACCGGATGAATCCAGCGGTGGAGGAGATTCTGTACCCGGCGTTGGAAGACTTTGAACTTGATCTGGTGATTGGCGAGGGGCCAGCAGCGCGAACCGTTCGGATTGATTTGCAGCCGTTTACGTTGATCGGAGCGACAACGCGATTGGGGTTGCTAACGACTCCGCTGCGCGATCGGTTTGGCATCCCGACGCGGCTAGAATTTTATGACGTGGACGAGTTGGTTCAAATCGTTGATCGTGGCGCGCGGTTGATGAACGCGAACGCCGATGCGGGTGGCGCATTGGAGATTGCCAAACGGTCCCGCGGGACCCCTAGGATTGCAGGGCGACTGCTGCGCCGCGTCGTCGATTTTGCGATTGTGGAGGGGGACGGCACGGTTTCTTCGGCATTGGCAGACATGGCGCTGACGCGGTTGGGGGTCGATCATCTAGGGCTAGACTCAGCAGATCGGCGATACTTGCGCCTTCTGGCAGAGAATTACGGCGGTGGTCCGGTCGGGGTGGAAACCATTGCTGCGGCGTTATCGGAGGCCCGCGATGCGATTGAAGAGGTGATCGAACCTTTCCTCTTGCAGCAAGGCCTGATAATGCGGACGCCACGCGGGCGAATGCTGGCGGCCAAAGCTTGGAAACATCTGGGTCTGGACGCGCCAAGAACGCCCGATAAAGTAGATTTATTCGAGGAATAACCACGATGTCCGAAACCGCGTTTACCGCCGCCGAAATCGAAAACATGTTCACCAACGAGGGTCGCTATATTTTCGCCCGCTGGAACCGCCCGATTGCCCCCGTAGTGTTTGGCACAGACGATAAATCGCTGGCTGTTTTCAAAGACGCTTTCGCGACAGTGGCCAGCCTTGGTGACATGCATCTGGCGGAAACCGACCCTGAACTTGGGGCGAACTTTCTGGTATTCTTATGTAACGACTGGTCAGAAATCAAAGAGGTTCCCAACCTGAACCGCCTGCTGGCCAACATCGACGATCTGGTGACCGAACTGGACCGCACCGGTGCCAACCAATACCGCAGCTTCGCGTTTGACCCCGAAGGGGCGATCAAGTTGTGTGTGTTGCTGCTGAAGTATGATGACGACATGGCGAAAGTTTCCGCGCAGGCTTTGGCGACAGGGCAAATGGCGCAAGCGATGTTGTTGTGGTCACCTTCCGCGTTCCTTGAAAAAAGCCCGATTGGTATTATCGAGGCGAACAACATGGCGATCGTGCGCCCCTCGGTCGCGGCGTTGATACGGGCTGCTTACGACAAAACGATGCCCGATACAGCTGGGGATGCGAGCCATGCCCTAAGACTGGAAACACGAGTTGTACAGTTGATGGGCGATGGTAGTTAGCGCAACTAATGCCTTTGTCGGCACACTTGCACAACGCCATTCGCCACAACTAGGTTGGAAGCACAACCCATGATTTCATCGGTTCTGGTTGTCTGTGTAGGAAATGTCTGTCGCTCGCCCATCGGGGAACGCCTGTTGGCCCACGCATGCCCGCATTTACGAACGGAATCCGCTGGTACTCAGGCACTGGTTGGGCAAAGTGCCAGCGCGGCCTCAGTCAAAGTTGCGGCGCACAATGGTGTCAGCCTCGAAGGGCATGTGGCGCGCCAGTTCACGGCTGAACTGGCGGCTCAATTCGATCTGGTTTTAGTTATGGAAAAAGCTCACATGAAAAAAACGGCGACTTTGGCGCCGGATTCAATTGGGAAAACGATGTTGTTTGGTGAATGGGTAGGTCAATCGGACATTGCCGACCCCTATAAGCTAAGCGATGAGTTCTACGTTGATGCTTTTGATAAGATAAAAGAGGCAAGTACAAGATGGATTGCCCGACTGGAAGATTTTTAACGCTTGCACGGCGAGCAGTCCTTTCGCAAAAACAACTTGATACCTTGGGGTTAACCATGTTGGCTGCACACTGAAGGTTAGGCTGCATAACGGTTTGTGGTGAATTTAATAGAACGAAGGCTAAATGCATGCCCAAGACACAAAATGAACCGCTACAACCCGTGATCCTCGCCGGAGGGTCAGGGACGCGCTTGTGGCCGTTGTCGCGCAAACATTATGCGAAGCAGTATCTCGCACTTGGGGGTGAGCAGACGATGTTGCAAGAAACGGTGGCGCGGTTGGGTGGCCTTAACCACCTTCCGCCCCTGCTGATTTGCAACGAGGATACGCGGTTTTTGGCGGCCGAACAAATGCGGCAAATCGGGTGCGCTGATGCCTCGATTTTGCTGGAGCCTGTTGGGCGCAATACGGCCCCCGCGATCGCGCTCGGGGCGCTTGAGGCCGTATCGCAGGGTGGTGATCCGGTGTTGCTGGTCATGCCGGCGGATCACAAAATTTCGAACATCGCGGAATTCACCGACGTGGTTCAGGTCGCCGTTGATTTGGCGAACGATGGAAAGCTCGTCACCTTTGGCATCACGCCGACACACCCCGAAACCGGCTACGGCTATATCAAAGGCGGGGCGTCGGAAGGTGCGGCACTGCGCGTCGAAGCGTTTGTTGAAAAGCCGGACCAGGCCACAGCACAAGGCTATCTTGAGGCTGGTGGATACTATTGGAACAGCGGGATTTTCATGTTCCGCGCCAGTCGATATCTGGAGGAATTGGAAAAGTTCCGCCCTGACATTCTAACCATCTGTCAGGATGCCTTTGCCGACAAACAGGCCGACCTCGACTTTTTGCGGTTCAACAAAGAGGTGTTTTTGAGCTGCCCCGAGGATTCAATCGATTATGCGGTTATGGAAAAAACCAATGCGTCGGTGGTTGTACCCCTTGATGCAGGGTGGAGCGATATTGGATCCTGGGCGGCGTTATGGGCCGCCTCGCCAAAAAATGCGGACGGTAATTGCGAGATAGGCGATGTGGTCAGTCTGAACGGATCGGGCAATTATATCAACGCGAGCAGTCGCTTGGTAACGGCGGTCGGGTGTGAAAGTATGGTGATTGTCGAGACCAAAGACGCCGTGTTCGTTGCCCCCAAAGACAAGGTGCAAGACGTTAAGGATTTAGTAACACGTCTTAAATCGAGCGATCGTTCCGAAGTGGAATACCACCGCGAGGTTTACCGCCCGTGGGGTAAATACGACAGCGTTGATATGGGCGAACGCTATCAGGTCAAACGGATCACGGTTAATCCGGGCGCTAAATTGTCCGTCCAAAAGCACTTCCACCGCGCCGAACACTGGGTCGTTGTGCGCGGCACGGCAAAAGTTACCAAAGGCGACGAGACGATCCTGCTGTCTGAAAACCAGTCCACCTACATACCGCTTGGCGAAATACACGCACTGGAAAACCCGGGTATCGTGCCGCTGGAACTGATTGAGGTGCAGTCCGGCAGTTACCTCGGGGAGGATGATATTGTAAGGTTCGAGGACAAGTATGGGCGGTCTTGACATTGAGTCGAGGCAACAAATTCGACGAATGTTACACGCTCAAACAATTTGGGCGAAAAGGGCGCGCATATTATGACAACCATATTGGCATTACCGAAAGTCTGAATAGTGATCGGAAAAACAAAACTAACTGGTATTTTGCAAATTTCCCAGCGGCGGCATGGCGATAACCGCGGGTTTTTTAATGAAATATGGAACGCGTGATTTCTTCGTGACTGCGGCGTCGGCATTGATTTTGTGCACGACAATCAATCCCTTTCTCGCGAGGGTGGCACGGTGCGCGGTTTGCACTTCAATCCCCGTCGCAGCCCAAGATAAGCTGGTGCGTTGTGGGCGTGGGCGGTGGCTGGATGTGGCGGTGGATACAAGCACTCACGGTAGTCTTCTAGAGACCGGAAACTTTGTGCGCACACTGGAAAAACGGCTGGGTTTGCAAGCCGGAAGCCCAGCCGAAATCGCCTATGAGCAGGGCTGGATACCACGTGCTGACCTCGTGAAACGTGCGGCGTTGGTTGGGAGAAACGATTACGGCAGAATTTAGCGCTATTGCTTGCTATCAAATTATAACACTTTTTGCATATATTTGCATATACTGGTTTAGGTGTTCGATTACAGATACTAGTTAAAATGAAAATTATTGGATTTATAAATGGATGGCTTCTCTAACTTTGACTTTGTTTTATGGGGATTTCTGGCAACGCTTGTCGTGAGTGCCCTCATCGTCGTGACCAAACCTTACCATAGGAAACTAAGTTTGGACGATATGGACGGGGTGCAAAAATTTCACAGCACCCCGACACCGCGTATCGGCGGCGTTGCCTTGTTGGCCGGTCTTGTCGTTACATGGCTTGCCCAAACCGGCGAAACCAAAGCGTTGTTTGGTTGGGTTTTCCTCGCCGTTTCGCCCGTACTTGCCTTTGGTTTGGCTGAAGACATCACAAACAAGATAAGCGTCAAGGTGCGGCTGGTGGCGACTTTAAGCGCAGGAGTTTTGTTCGTATTATTAACCGGATCGTCGATTGAAAAAGTCTATGTCTGGTGGTTCGATTTTCTACTGGCCAACCCTGTTTTCTCTATCGCATTTACTGCATTTGCAATTGCTTCGGCAACGAACGCACTCAACATTATTGATGGCTTTCACGGATTGGCGTCAGGCACGGTGCTACTGATGCTAGCCTCTATCTGCATCGTAGCGTGGGGCGCTGGTGACGTTGTTTTATTTAACATCACACTATCGATTCTTGCGGTAACGGGCGGGTTTTTTGTCGTTAACTTCCCGTTTGGAAAACTATTTCTTGGCGATGGCGGGGCTTATACTCTCGGGTTTCTTGTGGCGGCATTGACCGTCTTGATTCCTGCCCGAAACCCCGAAATTTCGCCTTGGATAAGCCCGCTAATTCTTAGCTATCCTTTGACCGAACTCGTGGTTTCTATCTCGCGAAAAATCCGACGTAAAGGCCATCATCCGGGGCAGCCCGACAGCTTTCATTTACATATGCTGGTTCACAAATTCTATGCCCATCGTCTACCCGAGAAACTCCAAGCTGAAAGCATTCGCCACGCACTGACCAGCCTCACATTATGGATATTCCCGATAAGTTCTCTGATTTTGGTTTCTCTGTCCGGCTTTACCGCAGATTTTGCTATTCGCAGCATCATTGGGATATTTATAGGATATCTGATTATATACTTTCTCGCGCAAAGGAAAAATTTAGATTAATGTTGCGAACGCGCAAAGCACCAATAAAAACGATTGTGCTAAGCATCCAAAGCCTACACCTGAAAGTGCCAAATTGGACAAGATTCTTTTCATAACCACCGTCGAGTTTCGTCGCCCGTACAACGGTGGCACCATGTACTCGAACGCCATTTTTCGATGTCTGGAACAGGCGTTCGATGTGGATGTGGTGGTTCTGAAAGATCATCGTATATTTCAAAATCCCAAACTACACGCACTATCATCACTTATCAAAGGTCTAATCAGTCGCGTTCCACTTAACGTCATATTTCATTCTTCAGGCATTCGCGCCCTCCGGTATAATCCAACTAACTATAAACATATTGTTGTCGATCATATCGAAGCACTTGGTGCAATTAATGCAACCGATCACCCCTACGTGCTGATTGCTCATAACTTGGAGTACAAGCTGGCCACCGACAAGTTGCGGAACAGGTTTACCCAAACATTGTTCCAGCTGTCAGACAGATTGCGCGCATACGAATATAAGGGCTTCGCGAACGCAAAAGGTGTGATTTGTATTTCAGCCAGTGAAGCTGCAGAAATTTCAGAGGTCGCGCATAATGTTGTTCAAGTATTGCCTTCCTTCCCAGACCGTAAATTGCACAATGCCAAGTCAGAAAAAATTCGCTTTGGCTTCATTGGCTCGGCAGACTGGCCGCCAAATGCAAGAACGGTAGGAAAACTCGTTTCCGCCATTCTTCCCACGGCGAACAGGCCGATGGAGTTCGTTCTGGCCGGGTCGGGTTGGGCAGATTTTGGTTTGAATTATTCAGAACAAACACGAATTTTGGGGTTTGTTGACGATACCAAAGAGTTCTGGGAAAACATCGATTACCTTCTGGCGCCAACAGAACAAGGCGCAGGCGTCAACGTCAAGATTTGCGAGGCTTTGCACTTTGGCGTCGGGGTCATTACAAACACTGAAAGCGCAGAGGCGATATTTGGAACTGGTGCCTTGCCGCAGAACGTCTTCATCGCGAATACTAATAAAGAGTTGGGAAAACTGCTGAACCAGATTGAGCCGTTCGAAACGAGGGTCAGTCACGTTGAATTCTCGCAAACTCGCATGAGCGATAAGCTCGTCGCGTTTCTAGCGGCAACTGGAACCGGAAGGTCAAAAAGCTATCCGAATGTGTGAAGTCAGCGTAATCATCCCAATGTACAACTCACAGGATTTCATCGAAGCCTGTCTAGCGTCTGTGCTTGATCAAACGTTTCAAGACTTGGAGGTGCTGTTGATTGACGACGGATCCACCGATAGTTCTCTGGATAAGGTGGAAAGGTTTCAAAATGATCAAAGGCTTCGTGTTTTGCCTAAACAGGACAACGCCGGGGTTGCTGCGGCGCGAAACTTTGGAATATCGAAGGCGCGGGGACGCTATATCGCATTTTGCGACAGTGACGACATTTGGCGTTCTGATAAATTGGAAAAACAACTTGCACATATGAAAGCAACGGGGGCGGCGGTTGCACATTCCGCAGTTCTTTATACTACCGAGGCAGATGCGAGGTTGGTTAAAGTCAAAACACCGGTATCCATATCAGACATGAAAACCAGAAACTGGATTCCGAATTCGTCTGGCATTTACGATGCCTCGAAAATTGGGAAAGTTCTCCAAACAGAGCATTCCCATGAAGATTATGAAATGTGGTGCGATATCATTCGGGTTGGCGGGGCCTCTGTGGGAATAGCCGAACCCCTTGTCGAAATCGCAAGACGACAAAATTCACTTTCCGGCAACAAGCTGAAATCTATCATCTGGCATTTCCGAGCCCAAAAACGTATTTTCTCCATGAGGCCTTTGGAAATTGGGGCGCGCGCCATAAAGAACCTTTCCTCGCGGCTCATTGCAAGAATGAGCGGTTAGCTCCTCTAACCAGCGCCAATGCGCCAATACTGCTGCCTCCCAAGCACCTTCACACTATTAATCATTGAAGTTCACAGCATTTAATACCAAAGCTAAATATAATCCCTATGAGGTCATGATTTGAGTTCTTCTGAAAAAGAAAAAGGCGAAAACGCGCACAGCACGACAGCAGCCTCTCTCGGTGTAATTAATAATCCGAAGGCAATCAGGGTGGCCACCACGGTTCCCATATATATCCTAATGGTTTTACCCGCAGTTTTAGGCCTCGTTTTTGTCGGATCTGGCGTGCTTTACGCAGGGGGGCTTCGGCCTGTCGTATTCGAACTTTCCTGGCTCACATTTGCGTTTGTGCTGATTGGCACCTCGATAGCTTCAAACGCACCTGTTCTCGAAGAAGCTAGGCATTTATCGCGGGCATATCTGGCGGTTTTTGCCCTATTCGTGAGTGTGTGGATTTACACTACCGTCGCCATTGCCCCCAGCCTCAAAATGGCAAGCTATGCATCTGGGATTGGCGTCACCGCGATCCTGACAGGCTTAGCCGCCGCCGCACTGAAAAGGCGCTTTGGCAGCAAAGTCATAATTCGGGTAACTTGGGCGTTATTTATTGCCATGCTTTTGCACGCCCCATTTTGGGTGTGGCTATATATGCTTGAGGGTCAGAACCCCAATTTTGACTGGAAATACCGATTGCCCGGCTATCCCGGGCTTCGGATGTACAGCTATTCTGTCGAGGCCGGGTTGGCCGCGGGTCTGGGATTGTTTTACCTGTCCCGCAGCACAGATAAACTAAAACGATTATTGCTAATTGTGGGCACGACATTACTTTGGACGTTGTTACTGTGGAGCGGTGGTCGCGGCGGAGCTTTCGCCTTGCTCGCCTCCGTAATCCTCGCAGCACTGTTCATTCCAATGTTTCTATCAAAGATGTGGAAGTTTGTACTTTCCACAACAATAATTGGAGGGGGCTTGTCGCTATTACTGCCCATACCAAGCAACGATTACGGACTACTTAGCAGAATAGACCGGACCGTGAATTCCGGGTCCCTAAACGAGATATCAAGTGGCCGGTTAACCGTATGGTCCGACGCGTACAGTCTTTTTCTCGACCGGCCCATATTCGGCCACGGTGTTGCCCAGTACAGACATATCACGACGCAAGTTGAGTTGATAAAGCTTGAACAGGTTCACAACATAATACTCGAGTCCTTAGTCGCATTTGGTCTGGTTGGAACCGTTGCATTAGCATTTCTGTTAGGGAAAATCTGGGTGTCAGCAGCAATTCGGCTGCACCGTGGCGACAACTTATCAACGTTGCCTGTATTTCTGATTGCAACATCGTTGCTCGTCCACGGGCTTGTATCCGGCACATATTATCACATCCATTCCGTCTTGATCATCGCAATCTCGCTCGGGTTATTGCTATATGATCACGACAACCCACCCGGTGTTTCAAAAGGTTCTGACGATGACTCATAATTTCAGACTGCGCGTTTACTATGAGGATACCGACCTTGCAGGTATCGTCTATTACGCCAATTACCTTCGCTACATTGAACGCGCACGAAGCGAGGCTGTTCGCGATGTTGGCCTTGATCAATGGGCTATGAAGCAGGATGGGATGGTGTTTGTGGTGCGCCAAGTCGTAGCGGATTACCTGTTACCTGCCAAATTTGACGACGTGTTGACGATTGAAACGGAAACCACGTCGCTGAAGGGGGCAACCATGCAAATGTTCCAAACGGTCATGCGTGAAGGTCAGGTGATTTTCACCGCCGACGTGCGCGTCGCGTTCATGACAACAGAGGGTAAACCAACCCGTTTTCCGGCAATAATCCGCCAGAAATTGCTGAAATTACAGGCCTAACCTTGTACTTTGGCGCATTATTTTGCACCTTCACATAAAAGTGGCTATCGTTATGGCCATCACAGGCATACATGAAACGAAACCAATTCGTTCAGAGAGAGCAGTATTATGGAAGCAGAGACCCTCCCCGTCGCGCAGCATATGGACTTTTCCTTGCTGGCGCAGTTCTTAAGGGCGAGCCTGACCGTTAAAATCGTAATGCTGTCGTTGATCGCAGCCTCGCTTTGGTCTTGGGCTATTATTATCGCAAAATTTATTGCCTATCGCCGCGCGAGCAAAGAAACGGCCATGTTCGAAGATGCTTTCTGGTCTGGGCAACCGCTGGATCAATTGTATGAACGTGTCAGCGCCAATCCCCGCAGCGCCTCGGAGAAAGTTTTTGCGGCTGGCATGTCGGAGTGGCGCAAATCGCATCGCTCCGATGGTGGTATGTTGGCTGGCACGAACGCGCGGATTGAACGGGCGATGAATGTTGCCTTGGATAAATCCGCGGACCAGTTGAATGCCGGCCTAACGTTTTTGGCTACAGTCGGGTCAATCTCGCCTTTCGTCGGGCTGTTTGGCACGGTTTGGGGCATCAAAGGCTCGTTTGAAGAAATCGCCGCGCAACAAAGCACCAATCTGGCCGTTGTGGCCCCGGGCATTGCCGAGGCCTTGCTGGCCACCGCGATGGGGCTTTTGGCCGCTATTCCTGCGGTAATCTTCTATAATAAGCTGTCGGCAGATGCCGATAAAATTTCGGGCGAATGGGAAGCGTTTATGGACGAGTTTTCCTTGATCCTTTCTCGCCAGATTGACGGACCGGACAACTGATATGGGTGCTGGAACCATAGATCGCAGCGGCGGGCGTAGACGGCGCAGGCGCGGTGGCGGGCATCGTCCGATGTCTGAAATTAACGTAACACCTTTCGTTGACGTGATGCTGGTGCTGTTGATTATTTTCATGGTGGCGGCCCCACTTCTGACCACCGGCGTTCCGATCGAGCTGCCCAAAGCGACGGCCAGCGCCTTGCCTGCCGAAGATCAACAACCCTTGACCATTTCCTTGACGGCAGATGGTCGCGTCATGATTCAGGAAACCGAGGTTGAGGATATGACCACCCTTATCCCCAAGCTTCGCGCAATCGCGGCTGAACGGGATAACGACAAGGTTTTCTTGCGTGCTGACGGCTCCATCTCTTACGAGGCTGTGATGCAGGTCATGGGCGCGCTTAATCAAGGCGGGTTCAACAACATTGGGTTGGTGACAGATTCCAGCGGGCTTGCACCCGAAACGGATGGGTAAGCTGGCATGAAAACCGGCGCAATCATATCGGCACTGATACACGGCATTTTTTTACTGCTGATAATCGTGGAACCCATGTGGAAACCCGCACCGCGTTCCACCGAAATTGTCATCAACGAAGTCACGTTGATTTCAGCAGCCGAGTTCGATGCAAACCAGTCTGACTCTCCGGTTGTCCCCGACATCAACATCGCCGCAATGATGCAGCCGGTGGCCGAGGCAGACGATGCACTGCGCCCTGAAAACGCACAAGCACCCGAAGCGACTCAGATGGATATTACCGAAGCCCCAAGCGCACGCGACGTTGACCCTGATTTATCCGCAGTTGAACGTCTGGCACAACCCGAAGTGGCCGTGGAAACCGCACAACCAACCGCGCCAAACGCTTTGCCGCAAGTTTCCCCTGCGATCAGCACGGGGCAAGCGGGAAGTTCCCCCTCGCCGTTATTTTTGTCCGCGCCACAACCTAGATCAGCACCACGTATCGACAGTTTTTCGGCCCCTGCTTTGCCAGACAACGCGCGGGTAAGTGACCGGACGACAGAAGCCACAGCGCCCGATGAAACCGCGACTGAAGTGGCTGAAGAAACCACCGCCGAGGCCCAGCCAGAGTCGGTAACCGAAATCGTGCCAGAAGCCCAACCCGACGTGCCACCATCTGCTGCCCCACCTCGCGCAACAACGCCACCGCGTCGCTCCGCCAATGTTGCGAAAGCAGCCGAAGCTGCACAAGAAGTTGAACATGCCGCGCGCGCCGCCGAAGAAGCCGCAGACCGTGTCGTCGCTGAAGAGGCCGCAATACGCGAATTACTGGATGCCGCTGTCGCCGAAGCCGTCGTCGAAGCACCCGCTGCGGCTACCCTTACTGGCGGGCAACGTCAGGGGATAATCGAGGCCGTTTCGCGCAACTGGAACAAAAGCATCGTGATCGGCAAAGAGAATTTCGAAGAACTAGTGATCGTACTGGAAGTCAGCGTCGCGCCAAACGGTTTGATCATACTGGGCAGCGTTAAACCGCTTGACCCAGCAAACCCGCAAGGTGATTTCCAAGTGGCCTACGAGGCCGCCCGACGCTCGGTTCTAAGGGCCGAAGTAATCCCGCTTCCGGCGGGGCAATACCCCGAAGGGGTTCGGCTGGAACTGACATTTGACCCAGCATTGAACGAAGCCGGATTCAACTGATTGGCGCAGATATAAAAATGATGTATATTAAAAACAAAACGAGGCAAAAAATGGCAGCATTATACCGGATAACTGGCGCAGCTTTGGGGCTGATGCTAGCATTAACTTCATTCGTTGCGCCTGTAAACGCGCAGCAACCCACATTGAAAATCGACGTAACGGGCGGTGTTATCGAACCCGTTCCCTTTGCAATTCCGGTGTTTATCGCCGAAAACTCGGCCTCCACCGCGATTGCCAACAACATCACCCGCGTGATCGCCGAGGATTTGCTAAGCACTGGATTGTTCCGCGAAATTCCGAAGGCCGCGCATATTTCCGGCGTCTCGAACTTCAACGCGCCTGTGCAGTTTGCCGATTGGCGGGCGATCAATTCGCAAGCACTTATTGTCGGCGCGGTGACCAGTACAGGTGGGCGCCTGACGGTTAAATTCCGCCTTTGGGACGTGTTCGCGCAAGCCCCGATGGGCGATGGTGTGCAGCTTTCCGGCAGCCCTGAAAACTGGCGTCGAATTTCGCACAAAGTTGCGGATGCGGTCTATTCGCGCCTGACAGGTGAAACCGGATATTTTGACAGCAAAATCGTTTTCGTTTCGGAAACCGGCCCGAAGAACGATCGCCGCAAACGCTTGGCAATTATGGATTATGATGGCGCAAGTCTATCCTATTTGACCAGCGACGAAAACATCGTTTTGGCCCCAAGGTTTTCTCCAAACAACCGCGATATTCTTTATACCAGCTATGAAACCGGCATTCCGCGTGTGTATCTGATGAACGTCGATACATTACAACGCCGGGTGTTTTCCAACCTTCCGGGGATGGGGTTTGCGCCAAGGTTCTCGCCGGATGGAGGCAAGATTGTGCTTTCCATATCGGAGCGCGGTAATACTGATATCTACACCGTTGATTTAGCGAGCGGACAACGCACCCGCCTGACCTCCGGCCCCGCGATCGACACTGCGCCTAGCTACTCGCCGGACGGGAAACAGATTGTGTTTGAATCGGACCGTGGCGGCTCCCAACAGCTATACGTCATGTCGGCCAATGGCGGAGATGCCAAGCGGATCAGCTTTGGTAATGGACGCTACGCGACACCCGTTTGGTCGCCGCGCGGGGATTTGGTGGCCTTCACCAAGATCGTCGGCGGACGCTTCCATATCGGCGTGATGCGCCTTGATGGCACACAAGAACGCCTGCTAACCGCCAGCTTCATTGACGAGGCCCCGACATGGTCGCCAAATGGCCGCGTGTTGATGTTCTTTCGCGTGTCTTCGGGCGCGAATGGTGCGCCACAAGTTTATTCGGTCGATATAACAGGACGCAACATGCATAAGGTGCCGACGCCCAGTTTCGCGTCTGATCCGGCGTGGTCTGGCCTATTAAAATAGAACCCCGTTCCAACGGGGCGACAAGTGTGATAAATTACAAATATAACCAATATTAAACGAGGTTAAGAGCATGAGATATCTAACAAAAACAGCAGCCGTTCTGACACTTCTGGTAACGGCAGCCTGTACCAGCACCAGCGGCGGCTTTCTTGGCGGTGGCAGCGGTTCAGACATAAGCGGTGCCGGTATCGGTTCCATTGACGAGACATCGCTGCAATATTTTGAGTCGTCCATCGGCAGCACCGTCTTATTCGCAGTCAACGAATCCTCGTTGTCAGGCGAAAACATTGCGATCCTTAACGCGCAAGCCGGATGGTTGGCCACCAACCCAACCGTTGGCGTCCTGATCGAGGGTCACGCAGACGAACAAGGCACACGCGAATACAACATCGCCTTGGGATCCAGACGCGCCAGTTCGGTTCGCGATTATCTGGTTAGCCAAGGGATTCCAGACAGCCGCATCAGCATCGTCAGTTATGGCAAGGAACGCCCAATTGCGGTCTGTTCCAACGCATCATGCTGGTCACAAAACCGCCGTGCAGTAACAATCGTTAGCGGTGGTATGGGCGTTTAAACCCAGCTGAAAGGTGAAGGTAATGATGACTGAATTACGTGGCGCTTTCGCAGCCGTTTTAATCGCTTGCTTGACTGTTTTACCTGCGTCGGGCCAGACGCAGGCCCAAACGCTCGAGGATGTTCGCTTGGACATCACCGAGTTAAGCGAGCTGATGCAGGAATTGCGCAGCGAGCTGCTGACAACTGGTAACTCCGGCGTTTCGCAAGAATCCGCGGGGACCATTTTACAGCGCCTGAATGCGCTTGAGGCTGACCTAAGTGCCGCTTTGGGTTTGGTGGAAACACTGGAGTTTCGGGTCGTACAAATCGCCGATGATGCCACGCGGCGCATTGGTGATTTGGAATTTCGCCTAACGGAACTTGAAGGTGGCGACACCGGATCACTTACCACTCCACCCCCGCTTGGTGGCGACGCGTTAAGTGGTGAAGACGGGCAGGAACTTGCCTCCGATGAACAGCGCAGTTTTGATTCAGGTGTGGCCCTATATGATGCGGGCGAGTTTCAGGCAGCGGCCGATCAATTTGCAACCTTCACCACGACCTACCCAGGTGGCCCGTTGACCAGCGAGGCACAATACCGTCATGGTTTGGCATTGGCCGGTTTGCAGGATTGGGGCGGTGCAGCGCGCAGTTACCTCGACAGCTTCAGCGGCGCACCTGATGGGCCGGTCGCTCCCGTTGCACTTTATGAACTTGCGGCCAGCCTCGGGGCCTTGGGGCAGACAGAACAAGCCTGCTTGACCCTCGATGAAATCGGCGTTCGCTACCAAAATGTAAGCGTTGATCTGGGTGCACAAATTCTTGCCCAGAAACAAACGCTAGCCTGTCCTTGAGCGCTTTAACCGAAGGGCTGGAAACCGCCCTTTCAGATATCCCGAACACCTCGCTTGGCGTTGCCGTCTCTGGCGGCGGCGATTCCGTGGCGTTACTACATATGCTTGCTGCGCGCGGCGGTGGTGTACGGGCGGTTACCGTAGATCACGGCCTCCGCGATGAGAGCGCAGAAGAGGCCGCGCAAGTTGCGGCCCTATGCCAACAGCTTGGCGTTTCGCACGAAGTTTTGAAGTGGCAGGGTTGGGACAGGTCCGGCAACCTTCAAGACGAAGCACGACAGGCGCGTTTGCGATTGATTAGTGCTTGGGCCACCGCCGAAAACATCACACATATCGCCTTGGGGCACACCTTGGATGATCAGGCCGAAACCGTTCTGCTGCGCCTTGCCCGCGGATCTGGCGTGGACGGATTATCGGGAATGGCGGCGCGCCGAACTGATGGCTCCCTAACATGGGTGCGCCCTTTGCTGCATGCGACGCGGGATGATCTACGCGCCTACTTAATTGCGAATGACGTCGAGTGGGCCGATGACCCCTCCAACGACGACCCGAAATATGACCGCGTTAAAGCCCGCCAAGCCTTGGCTCTTTTGGCCAATCTGGGTATTACCACAGACGGCTTGGTCGCCACGGCAAACCGGATGCAAGACGCCCGCATCGCACTGGAGGCCGCAACGCTGGCACTTGCCGACACTTGCGTCGAGATCACCGAAGCAGGCGAGGTGCGGCTGGACATAGACACGTTCAACACCGCCCCGGATGAGCTGCGTTTTCGCCTGCTATCCGCCACCTTACGATGGATCAGCGGCGCACAATACCGCCCGCGCTTTGACAGCCTTCGTGGCCTGTTAGCCAGAATTGACAATGCAAACGGGCAAACATTGCACGGATGCGTAATTCGTTCACACTCTGGCAACATTATCGTGCGAAGGGAGGTTGCACGCGTCGCACCTCCTTGCGACACAAACACCGTATGGGATCATCGCTGGGTGACTTTGAAACAGGGGGCTGAACCGGCTGAAACAATCGCAGCATTGGGCGAAGAGGGCCTGCGCGAATGCCCGAATTGGCGCGAGACAGGGCACGCCCGCGAGGTGCTGCTTGCCAGCCCCGCACTATGGGCAGAAGGGCTATTAGTGGCTGCTCCACTGGCCGGAATGGTTAATGGATGGGCAATTGAGTTAAAATATGGTAAAAAAGGTCTTCACAAGTCCTTAATGACACGTTGAATGTCGCCGTCGAGACCCTATGTTACAAACAACCGCGCGGGCCGAGTCGTCCGCGCTCAGTATTTGAATACTTCTAGGAGAGAACACTGTGGGTAATAATAAAAACATCGCGTTTTGGGTTATTCTATTCCTGTTGATGATCGCCTTGTTCAACATCTTCAACGGTGGGCAATCCTCGACAAACGCGACACAGGTCTCGTTTTCGGAATTTCTCGACAGTGTAGATGCTGGCCAAGTTGATGCGGTAACGCTGGACGGCGAGAAAATTTATATTCGCAGCGGCTCCAACAATTTCACAACGATTCAGCCGCGCGACGCTGAAATTCTGCCAATCCTGCGCGATGCAGATGTGGCGATCGAGGCGTCGGCACAAGAACAATCCGGTATCATGTCCATGCTTGGCGTGTGGCTACCGTTCATTCTGCTGATCGGTGTCTGGGTGTTCTTTATGAACCGCATGCAAGGCGGCGGCAAAGGTGGCGCGATGAGCTTTGGTAAATCCAAGGCCAAAATGCTAACCGAAAAGCAAGGCAAAGTGACGTTTGACGACGTCGCCGGTATCGACGAGGCTAAAGAAGAGCTTGAAGAAATCGTCGAGTTTTTGAAAGACCCGCAGAAATTCACCCGCCTTGGCGGTAAAATCCCCAAAGGCGCGTTGCTTGTTGGCCCTCCGGGAACTGGTAAAACGCTTCTGGCTCGTGCCATTGCGGGCGAGGCCGGTGTACCGTTTTTCGCGATCTCGGGTTCCGATTTCGTTGAAATGTTCGTAGGCGTTGGTGCAAGCCGCGTACGCGATATGTTTGAGCAAGCCAAGAAAAACGCCCCGTGTATCGTTTTCATCGACGAGATCGACGCGGTTGGCCGTCATCGTGGCTCAGGTTACGGCGGAGGCAATGACGAACGTGAACAGACATTGAACCAATTGCTAGTTGAAATGGACGGTTTTGAGGCGAACGAGGGCGTAATCCTTCTGGCTGCGACCAACCGCGCCGACGTTCTGGACCCTGCCCTTACACGTCCGGGCCGATTTGACCGTCAGGTTCACGTTTCCAACCCTGACATCAAGGGCCGTCAGAAAATTCTTAACGTCCACGCCCGCAAGGTGCCGCTTGGCCCTGATGTTGATCTGCGGATCATCGCACGCGGTGCGCCGGGCATGTCGGGTGCTGATCTCGCGAACCTTGTTAACGAAGCCGCCCTAATGGCCGCTCGTACCGGAAAACGCGTGGTAACGATGGAAGATTTCGAGGCCGCCAAAGATAAAATAATGATGGGCACTGAACGTCGTTCGATGGTTATCACGGCTGACCAAAAAGAAAAAACAGCTTACCACGAAGCTGGTCACGCAATCGTCGGGATGGAACTGCCGGAATGCGATCCGGTTTACAAAGCCACTATTATCCCGCGCGGCGGCGCATTGGGTATGGTTGTTTCCTTGCCCGAAGTTGACCGTCTGAACTGGCACAAAATCGAATGTGTGCAGAAGCTGGCAATGACAATGGCCGGTAAAGCCGCCGAGATCATCAAGTATGGCCCTGAACGCGTTAGCAACGGCCCTGCCGGCGATATCCAGCAAGCATCTGCCTTGGCGCGTGCAATGGTTATGCGTTGGGGGATGTCTGATTTGGTCGGAAACATTGATTATTCCGAAGCCCATGAAGGCTATTCCAGCGGCAGCGCTGGTGGATTCTCGCTTTCAGCCAAGTCAAAAGAGTTGGTCGAAAACGAAGTGAAACGCTTTATCGACGAAGCTTACGTGACGGCCTATAGCATCCTTGAAGACAAAACCGAAGAATTCGAGCGCTTGGCGCAAGGTTTGCTGGAATACGAAACCCTAACCGGCGAAGAAATCGCGCGCGTTGTTAAAGGCGAGCCACCGCACACGGACGACGAAGACGATGCGGATTCTACTGACGGTGGGTCTGCTAGCGTTACGGCAATTCCGAAGGTCGGCAAACCTAAAGACGAAGGTGGCATGGAACCTCAACCGAGCTAAACCAGCTTACATATTCAAGAACTTAAGGGCGGCATTTGTCGCCCTTATTTTTTGCCAGCGCCGAAAGTATGCATTTGCACACAATTTATCCGATTTTGTCGCACTATCGCATCGGGATGTCGAAAAAGGTCTCGCCAACGGGTGCATTGCCTCCTAACAATTGTGGTAATCATCAGCCGTTCGTAAAGGGATCAGTCATGGGTTACAAAACCGACATCGAAATCGCACGTGAAGCCACCAAGCTGCCAATCATGGAAATCGGTGCTAAACTGGGCATCCCCAGCGAAGACCTGCTGCCGTTTGGCCACGACAAAGCCAAGGTTTCAGCCGACTTCATCGCCGCGCAAGCGGATAAAAAAGACGGCAAACTTATTCTGGTAACCGCCATCAGCCCAACACCGGCTGGCGAAGGTAAAACAACCACAACCGTTGGTCTGGCTGACGGCCTGAACGGCATCGGCAAGAATGCGATGGTTTGTATCCGCGAGGCATCCCTAGGCCCATGTTTCGGCATGAAGGGCGGCGCGGCGGGCGGCGGGTATGCTCAGGTCGTTCCGATGGAAGAAATGAATCTGCATTTCACTGGCGATTTTCATGCAATCACTAGCGCACACAATCTGCTGACTGCGATGATCGACAATCACATTTACTGGGGTAACGCGCTGGATATCGACGAGCGCCGCATCACATGGAAGCGCGTCATGGACATGAACGACCGCGCCCTTCGTGACACGGTGGTAAGCCTCGGCGGTATTGCCAACGGGTTTCCGCGCCAAACGGGGTTTGATATTACCGTGGCCTCCGAAGTTATGGCGATTTTGTGTCTGGCCGATAACCTCGAAGACCTGCAACGCCGCCTCGGTGATATCATCGTGGCTTACACGCGGGATCGTAAACCGATCTATTGTCGCGACATCAAGGCCGACGGCGCGATGACGGTTCTGTTGCAACAAGCGATGCAGCCAAATCTGGTTCAAACGCTCGAAAATAATCCCGCCTTCGTTCACGGTGGCCCGTTCGCAAACATCGCACACGGGTGTAATTCTGTTGTGGCAACTAAAACCGCGCTGAAACTGGCGGATTATGTCGTGACCGAGGCCGGCTTCGGGGCCGATTTAGGTGCCGAAAAGTTCATGAACATCAAATGCCGCAAAGCTGACATCGCGCCAGACGTTGTGGTTCTGGTCGCAACAATCCGCGCGATGAAAATGAACGGCGGAATTGCACGCGCTGATTTGGGGGCTGAAAATGTCGATGCCGTGAACGACGGCGCACCTAACCTTGGCCGCCATATCGAGAACATGAAAGCCTTCGGGGTTCCAGTTGTTGTCGCCATCAACCATTTCGTAACCGATACCGACGCAGAGGTGCAGGCGGTGATCGACTATGTCGCCACGCACGGTTCCGAAGCGATCTTGTGTAAACATTGGGAGCATGGCTCCAAAGGGATCGTTGATCTGGCCACACGGGTGGTGGAAATCGCCGATGCCAACGTTGCACAGTTTGCACCGCTCTATCCTGACGACATGTCCTTGTTCGACAAAATCGAAACTGTCGCCAAGCGCATTTACCGCGCAGACGAAGTTATGGCCGACAAGAAAATCCGCGCTCAGTTGCGTACATGGGAAGACGCCGGTTTTGGCCACCTGCCCGTCTGCATGGCGAAAACACAGTACAGTTTTTCCACCGACCCAGACCTTCGCGGCGCGCCAACTGGCCACTCGGTTCCCGTACGGGAAGTTCGCCTTTCCGCCGGTGCCGGTTTTATCGTCGTCATCTGCGGCGAGATCATGACCATGCCCGGCTTGCCACGCAAACCATCTGCCGAGTCGATCATGTTGAATGACGCTGGACAGATCGAAGGTTTGTTCTAAAACTAAGGGCAGGAGGATTATCATGACAGCAGATATCATCGACGGCAAAGCGTTTGCCGCAACCGTTCGCGAAAAAGTGGCAGTGCATGTTGCCACCCTTAAAGCGCAGGGCATCACACCCGGCCTCGCCGTGGTTCTAGTTGGGGAGGATCCAGCATCCGAGGTTTACGTTCGCAACAAAGGCAAGCAGACGGCCGAGTGCGGTATGAATTCGTTCGAACACAAGCTGCCCGCCGATACGCCCGAAGCTGATCTTCTGGCCCTAATAGACCAGTTGAACAATGACCCCGCGGTGCATGGCATCCTCTGCCAGTTGCCCGTGCCGGACCATATCGACGAGAACCTCGTGATCAACGCCATCATCCCTGAAAAGGACGTAGACGGATTTAACATCCTGAACGTCGGTCGTTTGGCGACGGGGCAACAAAGCATGGTGCCTTGCACGCCGCTTGGTTGTTTGATGATGCTGCGCGATAAACACGGATCCCTTTCCGGCATGAATGCGGTTGTCGTTGGAAGATCGAACATCGTCGGAAAACCCATGGCCCAACTACTGTTGAAAGACAGCTGCACCGTTACCATCGCCCATTCCCGCACCAAGGATATCGAGGCGTTGTGCCGTAGCGCCGACATTTTGGTCGCCGCTGTTGGGCGCGCTGAAATGGTTAACGCCGACTGGATCAAACCCGGCGCGACAGTAATTGACGTGGGCATCAACCGTATTCCAGCACCGGAACGGGGCGAAGGAAAGATGCGTTTGGTCGGAGACATTGATTTCGCATCCGCCAGCACAGTTGCAGGGGCAATCACCCCCGTCCCCGGTGGCGTTGGTCCAATGACCATCGCGTGCCTTCTGGCCAATACCGTCACCGCCTGTTGCCGCGCAAACGGCCTGCCTGAACCCGAAGGTCTTACCGCTTAGGTCATTCGACCCGCGACATCTCCATCGCGCGATTGGCCACGTGTGGGTTAATCGTGTGAACGGCGTCAAACTGCGTCAGATAAACCCGCCCCGACAAATGTTCTAGGAAATGCGAGCGCTTCAAACGGTCCATAACCGGCCCCTTAACCTCCGATAGATGCAACATCACATCGGAATGGCCAAGCCGCTCGTTAATCGCCTCAAGGCTTTCCAGCGCGGAGGCATCGATGAAGTTCACGGCGGAACACATCAGCACCACATGCTCTATCTGGTTGTTCGAAGCTACGGCGTCGTAGATCGTATCCTCAAGGAAACGCGCATTGGGAAAATAGAGGCTCTCGTCGATACGGATCATGAAAATCTCGGGCGTCACGATAACCTCGTGGCGATTAACATTTCGGAAATGCTCCGTGCCGGGAACCTGTCCGACAATGGCAGAATGTGGCCGCGATGTGCGGTAAAGATGCAGGAATATCGAAACGCCGACACCCGCCATAATTCCCAGTTCGACGCCGAAAGCCAACGTCAAAATTATCGTCGCGGCCATCGCCGCGAAATCGGTCCGAGAATATTGCCACGTCTGTTTCAGCGTTCCCAAATTCAACAGCGAAACCACAGCCACGATGATAATCGCCGCCAGTGTCGCTTTGGGTAGAAAGTACAAAAGCGGTGTCAAAAAAATCGCCGCCGTTAGAACCCCAATAGCCGTAAACGCGCCCGCCGCTGGTGTCTTGGCACCAGAATCAAAGTTCACCATGGAGCGCGACAACCCGCCTGTCACAGGATACCCACCCGAAAAAGCCGCCGCAATATTGGCCGCACCCAACCCGACCAGTTCCTGATCGGGCGAGATGCGTTGGCGTCGTTTTGCAGCCAGCGTCTGTGCAACAGATATCGACTCAACAAACCCAACGATTGAAATCAGCACCGCAGACCCGAACAATTGCCCCCAAATCTCAATATCGAACGTGGGGGTGGCGAAGGGTGGAAAACCACTCGGTAACGCTCCAACAACGCTGACACCTTTGTCAGCCAAATTTAACGCCCACGTAACCGCAGTTGTCAGCACCACGACAAGTATCGGCCCAGTTTTTGAGAGGATGCCCGCCAACTTTTCATCGACACCAAACTGAACTAGGATCGGCTTCATACCCCTGCGCGCCCAATACAACAAACCAATCGCGGCAACGCCTAATGTTAGTGTAATCAGGTTTATGCTAGCCATGTTTTCAGCCAGCGAACCAACCAGCGCAATCAGATTGCTGCCGGATGCGCTAATACCAAAAATATGTTTGACTTGGCTTGTCGCGATTATCAACGTGGCCGCAATCATGAATCCCGAGATCACCGGATGGCTTAGAAAATTCGCCAAAAAACCCAGCCGAAACAACCCCATCACCAACAAAATGACCCCAGATATCATGGCCAGTGCAATCGCCATCGCCGCATATTCTGCCGTGCCTTGCAATGCCATCTCGCCAACGACGGCCGCCGTCATTAATGAAACCACCGCCACTGGCCCCACCGCCAATGTGCGGCTGTTGCCAAACAAAGCATACGCGAGCAGTGGCAATATTGCCGCATACAGCCCCATTTCAGGCGGTAAACCGGCCAGCAAAGCATACGCCAATGATTGTGGGATCAGCATGATCGTCACAATTACCGCCGCAACCAGATCATCCGTTAGGGTAGCGCGATCATACCCCTTCGACCATTCCAAAATCGGAAAATATCGTTTGAGCATGGTCGGGCATCCTATTGATCGCTTTGGGGGTTCGTATCAGTTTTGTGACGCATTCCAAAGCATACCGCACCTGTTTCCTGATCGACAGTAAGCAAAAACAGAGCCGTGGTCGCCATTCACAACATCCCTGAAACCTTCAAGCAATTCGTTGGTAATCGCGGACCTTCCCAAGGGCAGGTAAAAGAATTTCATCTCGTGATCTTCGGCGGCCTTTTTGATGATTGCGGCAGTTGGTTGCCCAAACTCTTCGCCATCGGGGCGGTTGCACATAATTGTTTTGAAACCCGAGGCTTTGATAAGCGGCACATCACTTGCAGAAATCTGCCCACTAATCGTGAATTTTTCTGTGACTTTATGTACTTGCATTGGCATCACCCTAACTGGAAAATCCGCTCTGGTAATAAAACCAGAGCGGCATGTTTATTGCAACTCTAAGAGCTACAGAACATTAATCGGCACCTTCAGATACACTTCTCCATTTTCTTCAGGCTCAGGCATCTGACCTGCCCGCATGTTGATCTGGATTGAGGGAACAATCAGTTTTGGCATCGCCAGTTGCGCATCCCTGTCGGACCGCATTTTGACGAACTCCTCTTCAGGTTTGCCAGCACCAACATGGACGTTCAACGCCTTTTGTTCCGCAACCGTTGTTTCCCATGCAAATTCATCGCGACCCGGTGCTTTATAATCATGGCCCACAAATATGCGGGTGTCATCCGGAAGCGTCAGAATTTTCTGGATGGACGCATAAAGATCCTCGGCAGAGCCACCGGGGAAATCGCAACGCGCTGTGCCAAAATCGGGCATAAACATCGTGTCCCCCACGAACGCCGCATCACCCACCACATAGGTCATACAAGCAGGCGTGTGGCCCGGTGTATGCATAACATCAACCTTCATAGTACCGATGTTGATAGTGTCACCATCAACGAACAACTTGTCGAACTGTGATCCATCACGCTGGAATTCGCTACCCTCGTTGAAGACCTTACCGAATACGTCCTGCACAATCGTGATATTCGCGCCGATACCGACCTTACCGCCGACCTGTTCCTGAATGTAGGGGGCTGCCGACAGGTGGTCCGCATGAACGTGGGATTCCAAAATCCACTCAACCTTCAAACCATTGGCCTGCACATATGCAATAACTTCGTCAGCAGACGTCGTATCGGTGCGCCCGTTCGAAAAATTGAAATCCAGAACTGAATCCACGATCGCTACGCTTGCGCTGTTTGGATCTTTGATTACAAACGAAACCGTGTTGGTTGCGTCGTCGAAAAATGCTTTTACTTCGGGGGTCATCGGCCCTCTCCTATATATCTGTGTTGAGTCAAATATAGTGAATACATTTCACATTACAATAATTGAATGTGTATTACCTCTTGGTCACAAAAGCACCCATGGCCCAATCAGCAATAACAAGCACGCAATCACCCCACCAACAGGCACCCACATACGGACGGCGTATGCCCCTTCGGGCGCAGGCACCTTGCGAATTTTCAACACCACCAGTGACAAATTAACCAAGGTAAACACCACCAGAATAAACTGGGTCGTCATCTCTGCCAACGTTCCAATGGGAAAAAACAGTGCCAGCCCAAGGATAACGGCTGCAACCAGAACCGTCGAAAACATCGGCGTATGTGTTTTAGGGTGAATGCGGGCGAAAATTGCCGGAATACTGCCCTTTTTGCCCAATCCATACAAAACCCGCGCCGCCATAACGATCTGAATCACAATACCGTTCAACGTTGCCACGATCGCGATCAATGTAATTATTAACGGCGAGCTGCCGGTAAGGCGTTCAAACAACAACCCGATCGGCGCTTGCGATTCGGCCAAGTCCTCTAACGGCACCGTCAGCACTGCAACCGCCGTCACCATGAAATACAACGCTGTTGCAACGACCAAAACAATCAGAATTGCCAGCGGCATAGTACGTGCGGGATTTTTGGTTTCTTCGACTAAATTAACCATACCATCGAACCCGATAAAGGCAAAAAATGCGATCAGGCTGGTGGTGAAAATTGCGGTTAAGGCTGCGGTATCGCCGATTGGGGGTATAACCTCAGGCAAACGGGCCAACAAATCCGGCTGCGTCCAGAACCCGGCGGCAATGATAACCAGAAGGCCCAGAATTTCCAAAACCGTGAAAACAGCCGCAAATACTACCGATTCCTTAACGCCCCACGCAGCAACGCCCCCCATCAGCAGCACGATTGAAATGATGACAACCACGCGTGGAAGGCCCAGGAGTTCAAGCACATATCCCGTCCCGCCCAGCGTAATCGTCGCGGCAGCAACGGTCGCAGACAGCAACACAACGCCGCCAGTCAGCAGGGATAAGCCTTCAGACCTTAACCCTTCCTTAACATAAATCGCCTCTCCCGCGCTTTGGGGGAACCGTACGCTTAGCTCCGCAAAGGTGCCTGCGCTGAAGGCCATCACAATGGCCGCAAAGATAAACGACAGCGGCGCATACATACCCGCCTGCGCGGCAGTTTCTCCCACCAAAACATAAATGCCCGCGCCAATGGTGACCCCAAGGCCATAAAGCACCAGCAGCGGAAGGCTAATGACACGCGAAAGGGTAGCCTCCTTCCCCGCTTCCCTCATTTGCCCTTCTTGGGTAAATTCAACTGGTCTTCGAGACGTTGTTCCAACTCCACCAAATCAAGCGGAACAGGCAGGCCCGAGGCCCGCAACTCCGCTAATTCCTCGCGCAGGGTTTCTTGCAATTCATGCATATCTTCGGGTTGGTGGATCATCTGCTCCAACAACATTGCCATTCGGGCTTTTAGACTTTCAAAAGGCATAACAGCTCCTTTCCAATAAGTTCACGCTGCACATTTCTGACACTTCGGAGTAGCCGGCAACACATCCAGACGTTCCTCGGTGATCTTGTCGCCACAGTCGACGCAATAGCCATACTCGCCATCCGCGATGCGCGCCAATGCGGCCTCGACCATACGAAATTCCAATAATTCCGCATTTCCCAAGCCCTCCAGAACCTCGTCGCTCTCGCGCTCGACTGCGCGTTCTTCGACGTCTTTGTCCGGTGTTTCATCCAAGGCATTTTCGATAGTACGCAGGTGTGCATCCAGTTCGGCAAGACGGGCACGTAACTGTAGTTCGCGTTCAGCTATAGTTTTCATTGATTCATCCTTCACGTTCAATTTACATCATTGAACGCCTATAGGGATGCCTACGCCTTGACCTGCATCAACCGTGAAAGTTTTGCCTAAACCTTGCGAAACGTTAAATAATGCGGCGTGCGTCCTTCGCGAATTGCTTTCGCCTCGTACCTTGTGCGGGTCCAGTCCCCCCAAGGCTCGCGCCAGTCTTGCGGGGCATCCGCCAGCCACTCGAAATCATCGCGCGGCATGATACGTTCCAATGTGTGGCGAACGTAATTTTCAATGTCCGTCGCCACACGGAATACAGCACCGGGTTTTAGCACCCGCGAAATCATATCCAGATTTTCCGTATTCACAAACCGGCGCGCATGGTGGCGTGTTTTATGCCACGGATCAGGGTACAACAGGAAAACCTTATCGAGCGAACCTTCCGGCAACACCTCAAGCAAATCCCGCGCATCCCCCCAATGCACCCGCGCATTGGCAAGCTTATGTTCATCAATCAGCGGAACGATCTTGGCGACGCCGTTCAAAAACGCCTCCACCCCCAGCAGGTTCACATCCGGATACGTCTGCGCCATATGCAACAGGTGTTCGCCACCCCCAAACCCGATTTCCAGCCAAACAGGCTTGTCATTGCCAAACAATGCGCCCAGATCGATGGGGTTACGATCAGGGTTTTCCTCAAGTGAAACCCCTTTGGGCGAGACCGCCGCAAGCGTCGTATCCAGATGCTTGATCTGGTTTTTACGCAGGGCTTTACCCCGACGGCGGCCATAAAAATTCCGCCGCGGAGCATCCGCCGGTTTTATGTTTGGTTCGCTGGACATTCTAACTTAAACGGTGCGCTTCAGCACATCCACCAGATCGGTTTTTTCCCAGCTAAACCCACCATCCACCTCGGGCGCGCGCCCGAAATGGCCGTAGGCCGCCGTACGCTGATAAATGGGTTTGTTGAGCCCCAGATGCTCGCGAATTCCGCGTGGCGTCAGGTCCATCACTTCGGCAATGGCGCGCTCGATCTCGGTCTCATGAACCGTGCCGGTGCCGTAAGTGTCTGCATAAATCGACAATGGTTTCGCCACGCCAATCGCATACGATAGCTGGATAACGCAACGCTTCGCCAGACCAGCAGCAACAACGTTCTTGGCCAGATACCGCGCTGCATACGCCGCCGAACGGTCAACCTTGGTGGGGTCTTTACCGGAAAACGCGCCGCCACCATGCGGGGCCGCACCGCCATAAGTATCAACAATAATCTTGCGTCCGGTCAGACCCGCATCGCCATCAGGCCCGCCAATCACGAACTTGCCCGTAGGGTTCACATGCCAAGCGGTCTTGGGCGTGATCCAGCTTTCAGGCAGAATATCGCGGATGTAGGGTTCAACCACATCGCGCACATCTTCCGATGTCATATTTTCGTCCAGATGCTGCGTTGACAACACGATGGACGATACCGAAACCGGCTTGCCGTCAACATATTGCAACGAAAGCTGTGTTTTGGCATCCGGCCCAAGGGTCGGCTCCGCCCCGCTTTTGCGCACCTCTGCCAAACGCGACAAAATCGCGTGGGCGTAATGGATCGGGGCTGGCATCAGCTCTTTGGTTTCATCGACGGCATAGCCGAACATGATCCCCTGATCGCCTGCGCCTTCATCCTTGTTACCCGCCGCATCAACGCCTTGCGCAATATCCGAGGACTGCTCATGCAAATAGTTATTCATCTTAAGGGTCTTCCAGTGGAATCCCTCTTGCTCATAGCCAATATCGCGCACACATTTACGCGCGATATCTTCGACGCTGTCGATCACCGATTGGGGGCCACGAACCTCGCCACCCACAACCACACGGTCGGTTGTTGCGAAGGTTTCACAAGCAACACGGGCCTCCGGATCTTCGGCCAGAAAGGCATCGAGAACGGCGTCCGAAATACGGTCGCAAAGTTTGTCTGGGTGACCTTCGGAAACTGATTCCGAGGTAAACATATAATTTTGTCGAGCCAATGTGGCCTCCATCGCAAAAAGCTGGCGGTATGTTTCTCTAAATGAAGCTAAGTCGTGACGTCAATGCCCTGATGCTGCTTAATAGACGTACACGGTGCAGGAATATGGTAAATCCTCAGAGTTTGCGCCTTTTAATGGGTAATAGTTGCAATATTGTTAACAACAACAAAATTCCCCCAATTGGCCAATCACCACTGCGCGAGTAAAATGTTTCGGCTAACGGTGCGGGCAATGACACGTCAATCACCCCCATATCGCCCAGCGATATACTGTCAATCACGCGCCCATAAGGGTCCACCATCACCGAAACCCCCGTGTTGGCGGATCGCGCCAGCGGCAAACCTTGTTCGATCGCGCGAACCCTTGCTTGCACCAAATGCTGATAAGGCCCGCTGAATTTCCCGAACCACGCATCATTGGTGATCTGTACAATCCATTCCGCCCGTTCGCCATCAACCGACGCATACTGCGGGAAAATCGCCTCATAACAAATCAGCGGCAAAAACGGCGGCGTGTCGCCTTTTGCAATCACGCGAGGCCCCGGCCCCGGCGTCCAGCCCGTTCCCGTCAGCGCCTGCAAGCCAGTTTTCGACAGGATACTTTGAAACGGAATATATTCCCCGAACGGCACCAAATGATGTTTGTCATAGTTATCAGCCATCACGCCGTTGCTGTTCAACAAAACCAACCGATTAAACCAATCACCGCTTTCGTCCCGCCGTCTGGCCCCGAATATAACCTCCGCACCACCCGTGGCATAGGAAATATCTTGCAGCAGATCGGCGCGTTCTTCGGGCAAAAACGGCACGGCGGCTTCGGGCCAGATAACCATGTCCGGCGTGCCATCGTTAGCACTTAGATCAAGGAACCGCTGGAAAAACGTTTGTTGGAATTCCGGCAGCCATTTCAGCTTTTGATCAACATTCGGCTGTACGATCCGCACCACATAATCGTCCGCGCGCAAGGCGACCGGCTTGGACAATTGATAAGTACCAAAGCCCCACATCAACGTGAAAATCAAAGCGCCAGAAACAACGGGAAACACCTGCCGACGCAATATCAACGCTACCGCACTCATCGTCAGGAACCCGATGCCATGCACCCCGATTACCGACGCCATCTGCATGATCGGCGTGTCGACCCAACCGTATCCGGTTAACCCCCAAGGGAAGCCTGTGAAAACATAAGACCGCGCCAGCTCGGTCAATGACCATAACACGACCAACAACAACACCCGCCCACGCTGGGCCAACCCGAAGGCGAGCGCCCAGAACAAGGCCAAGCCCGCCGCCATAAAGAACAACGCAAACGGGGCCATCCAGCCGGTACTGGCGATGTCGACCAAGAACGGCTCGACTATCCACGCTAGGATCAGGCCGAAGTACCCAAGGCCTATGAACCAACCCACAAGGGCCGCACGGCGTTGACTTGCGGCACCGGAATGAAGCCAAAAGATAACAGGAAGGGCGGCAAAAAACGCCAAAGGGAACGACCAAGGGGCCTGCACCAAGCCCAACGCCGCGCCCACAACAAAAGCCAGCAAAAGTTGCCGCCAGCCCGTCAAAGCCCCAACCCGTTCAGCCAGACCCACGCGCGTTATTCCGCCGCTTGGCCGACTGGCCGTTTTGTATTAAGCCGCACCCGCAAGGTTTTCACGCGGCGTGCATCGGCGTCAACCACCTCGAATTCATGCCCATGGCCATCGCGAATACACTCCCCACGCGAAGGCACGCGCCCGACCAGCATAAATACCAAACCGCCCAACGTATCGACATCTTCGTCCAGATCATCGGGCAGCAGGTCCACGCCCGCCGCTTCCTCAAATTCATCAAGCGGCGCACGCGCCTGTGCGATGAAAATCGAGGGTGATTCCTCGCTCCAAAGCTGCGCTTCTTCAATGTCGTGTTCGTCTTCAATCTCACCGACGATCTCTTCGATCAGATCTTCAAGCGTCACAAGCCCCTCAACCCCGCCATATTCGTCAATCACCAACGCCATATGCATCCGTTCGCTCTGCATCTTTTGCAAAAGCGCACCCAGCGGCATTGATGGCGGTACATAAATCAGCGGGCGAATGATCGACTTCAGGTCAAACTTACCGTTGGCCCCAAAACCGTAATTCAACGCGATATCTTTCAGATGCACCAAACCCAAGGGGTTATCCAGCGTTTCAGAATACACGGGTAAACGGCTGTTCGTGGATTTGCGGAATGCCGCAACCACCTCGTCCAGCGTGGCATCATCGGGGATCGAGGCAATATCCGCTGTCGGAATCGCCACATCCTCGACACGCATGTCGTGCATGTTGCGAATGTTCAACAGCATGTTGTTTGTGCCAGCCGCAGAAGCTGCGCGCACATCGTCATCAGTTACAGGAGTGTTAGCGGGTTGCTGCCCGAACAGTCGCCCCCAAAACCCGATATGCGGTGTGGGGGTGTCTAAGTCTGTCTGCGCGCTTTGCGCTGCGATAGAAGACCCGTCTTTTGTGTCGCCCATGGCTCCTTAAAATCCGTCAATAGACAACATGCTGTGCCCGTGGGTTCAATATGGGTCGTCTACCCCCATGCTGGCAAGGGCTTTAACCTCTAATTCCTCCATTAGTGTGGCATCTTTGTCGGTTTCATGATCATACCCCAGCAAATGGAGGCATCCATGCACGACCAGATGCCGAACATGCGCCTGCATTGTGATGCCTTTTTCGACCGCCTCACGCGCACAAGTCTCGTAGGTTATGGCGATATCACCCAGACTTTCCGCCGGTGGCGGCGCGCTCGGCTGCCCCCCCTCAACGTCCGGTGACAATTCAAACGCTGGCCACGACAACACGTTCGTGGCACTCGATTTATCCCGAAAGTCAGCGTTTAATTCAGCGATACGGGCATCATCGCACCCCATAATGCAAATCTCGTAATCGCGTGGAATATCGGCAACCTCCAAAGCCGCCCGTGCCGCCTGTTCAGCCAGCACCGCCATATCCAGCGCTTCCCACCGCGTATCCTCGATCACCAGATCAACGAGGTCAGCCATTCCGCTTCGCCGCCGCATCATATGCATCAATAACCTTGGCAACCATCGGATGGCGAACCACATCTACGGATGTAAACCGCGTAAACCCGATGCCTTTAACGTCGCGCAAAATCCCTTCGGCCTCAACCAAGCCAGATGTTACCCCGCGCGGCAAATCAATCTGGCTCGTATCGCCGGTGATAACCATGCGGCTGCCCTCCCCCAGACGGGTCAGGAACATCTTCATCTGCATCGACGTCGAATTTTGCGCCTCGTCCAGAATAACAAACGCGTTTGACAATGTGCGCCCCCGCATAAACGCTAGCGGAGCGATTTCAATCTGCTTGTCCTCGATCATCCGCTGCACTTGCTTGGCCGGTAAAAACGCATTCAGCGCATCATAAAGCGGCTGCATGTAAGGATCGACCTTCTCCTTCATATCACCGGGCAAGAAACCCAGACGCTCCCCTGCCTCCACAGCCGGACGACTAAGGATAATCCGGTCAACATGGCCGTCAATGTAATGGGAAACGGCTGCCGCCACCGCCAAATATGTCTTGCCGGTTCCCGCAGGCCCAAGCCCGAAAACCAGTTGATAATCAAACAGCGATTTCACATAAGATTTCTGCGTCGGGGTGCGCGGCTCCACAATCCGTTTACGGGTGCGAATTTCGATCTGGTCGCCTTTGAACATCTCGATTTGGTCAATGTCGCGCGGCGCATCAAACACTTCGCTTGGCATTCTGATCGCGGCGTCCACATCACCCGGTTCAAGTGGTCGCCTCTGTTCAAGCCGCGAATAGATCGCCCGTAAAATAGTTGCCGAATGCTTGCGTTGCTCGTCATCCCCAAACAAAGACAACCGATTGCCACGGTGGGTAATTTCCACCCCCGTAGCCGTTTCGATCTTCTTAAGGTTTGAATCCAGCTCGCCGCATAATTCCAGCAAAAAGCGGTTGTCAGGGAATTCGAGGGTCGTTTCCGCCGAATCGGCCTCGGTCACTACATCAGTCAGCGCGGTTGTCGCCAAAGTTCACCATCCATTACCAAAAGAGATTCTGGTAACTATGGTGCAACAAGCACGCAAATGTCGCAAGTGAAAAGGCTTAAGCCTAAAAGCCCAGAAGCGTGCGCTCGAAATCAATGGTGGAATACGGGACGGCCCCTTCACGGCAAACAGGTTTGCCTTCATCGGTTAGACGCGGGGACATATACCCCTCAAAACCATCGTCTATAATCCAATGGTCACAGCCATTGCCATCAACCCAGATGCCCGCATCGCGGTTTTCCAGCAGCGCACTGTCCAGCCCGTAATCCCTATCGGTCGTACCGGCGGTACAAGCTGCCAACGTAACGGCGCTAACCGTCACCAATGCAATAAGTGAAATTCTACCTGACATGACGCTTCCTATTCGCAAATTATTTCAACGCGACGATTACGGCGCTTGCCGTCTGCCGTGTCATTTGATGCAATCGGCTGCAACTCGCCAAACGCATCCGTGCGAATGATCGCCCCCGTCTGGCGGGCAGCTTCGGCCACCGCCTGTGCGCGCGCCCACGCCAGATCGAAATTATCGTAAAGCGATCCATCACTATCCGTGTGTCCAACAACAAGGAACGACGACTGGCCATCAATGATTTGTTGTGTGAAGTACTTCGTAATTGCCGTGCGTGCATCCAGCGTCAACACCGCTTTATTCACGTCGAACAACATATCTCCCGGGAACTCCATGCAGATATTAGGATTACGATTACAAACCGGATTCCCATCACGATCAAGATGCGGAGACATCATCCCCTCCACACCCAAATCAATAACCCAATGCTCGCATCCATCTGGATCAATCCAGATGGCAGCTTCAAGTTTTCCTGTAATTTCTGCTTGCACAGCAAGTGGATTCAATAGAATCGACAAGCCCACAAGCACCACGCTCATGTAAGATTTCATAATGTTCTGCCTCAAGTTACCGATCATTTACGCCGGTGTTCCCGTCAGCCTAACATACAAAATTCCGTTTGTGAATCTATTACTTGCACGGCAAAGCTTGTGTGGCCTCACTGTCACACATCCAGTTTAGACCTTCTCAGCTGAAAGCGAATTGCGCTCCGTCGCGACGACCTTAACATTCACAACCTTGCCGATATCTGCAGCATCGCCCAGAAAATGCGTTGCGTGCAAATAGGGCGATTTACCAATCACCTGCCCTGCCTCGCGGCCCAGTTTTTCAACCAGAACCGGCAAGGTGCGCCCGATCATACTGTCTTGAAACTCCACCTGATGGCTGGTCAACAACGCCTGAAGTCGATGCAGCCGTTCTGTCTTCACGCTTTCATCCACGTGTGATCTATCCGCCGCTGGCGTTCCGGGCCGTGGCGAATACTTGAAGCTATAGGCCTGCCCGTAACGGACCTCCTCGCACAATTCCATCGTAGCCTCGAAATCTGCGTCATCCTCGCCGGGGAAACCAACGATAAAGTCACCAGACAACATAATATCAGGCCGCACCGCACGCATACGTTCCAGCACCCGCAGATATTCGGCTGCCGTGTGTTTGCGGTTCATCGCCTTCAAAACCTTGTCAGACCCCGACTGAACCGGCAAATGCAAATACGGCATCAGCTTTTCCACATCGCCATGCACCGCGATCAAATCATCGCCCATATCGTTAGGGTGCGAGGTCATATACCTGATCCGCTCCAATCCGTCGATCTTCGCCAATTCGCGAATCAACTTGGCCAAGGTCCAGTCGCCAACCTCGTAAGCATTCACATTTTGCCCCAGCAGACTGATTTCAACGACACCACGTTCCACCAAATCCCGTGCCTCGGTCAACAAGCGTTCCGCAGGGCGCGAAACCTCGGCCCCGCGCGTATATGGCACCACGCAGAACGCACAAAACTTGTCACACCCTTCCTGTACCGTCAAAAATGCCGCTGGCGCACGCTTTGCCTTCGTGCCACGCGGCAGAAAATCAAATTTGTCTTCTTCGGGGAATTCCGTGTCCAGAACCTGAACCCCGCTCCCCGCTTTCGCCGCCATCGCTGGTAAACGGTGATAAGCTTGCGGCCCGACAACAAGATCAACCATCGGCTGGCGGATCATAATTTCCTCGCCTTCCGCCTGCGCCACACATCCGGCAACGCCGATTTTCAGGTCAGGGTTAGCGTCCTTCAAGGGGCGATACCGCCCCAGCTCGGAATATATCTTTTCCGCCGCTTTTTCACGAATATGGCAGGTGTTCAGCAAAATCATATCCGCCTGCTCCGGTGAATCGACGGTGGTATAGCCATCGGCCCCCATCGCATCGACCATCCGTTCGCTGTCATAGACATTCATCTGACAGCCGTAAGTCTTGATATACAGTTTTTTGGTATTGGACATCATCGCACCTGTTTCACGTTCCAGCCCCCCTCTACAGGTTCAACTATTCTTGCGCAATGGACGGGTTGTTTGCTAAAACAATTGAAACATCGAAAGTCGCATAATGCCAAACCAAGACCTCGACGAATTCCTGCGCCTCAACGGCGCCAGCCTGCCCGCTCCCATTGCCGTAATTCTGGCCGAGGACGACATAGAGCTGGCCGGAACCATCGCACACCACACTAACATGGGATTCGGCACAATACTGGTAATCGGCGACGTGGCAGAAACTTCCGTTGAGGGCGTCCACCTTTTCCCCGCGCAACTTAACCGACTGGAAGATTCCATCGACGCGCTGAACAAAATCATCAAAGCTTGCGCCGGAAAATGGATTTACTACGCCTTTAACGCCGAATACCTCTATTTCCCGTATTGCGAAACGCGCAGCATCACCGACGCAATAACCTTCATGGAAGAAGAACGCCGCACGGCCGTTTTCACCTATGCCATCGACCTCTATCCCGAAAACCTGTCGCAACACGGCAACGGCGTCGATGTGGCCTCTGCCAACCTTGATCGAAACGGCTACTACGGCCAAGACCGTTTTGTTGACGGCGAAGTCATCCCGCGCCAGCCCGAGATTTTCGGCGGCCTGCGCTGGCGTTACGAGGAACACATCCCGTGGGAAAAACGCCGTATCGACCGTATCAGCCTGTTCAAAGCCACACCCGATCTTGAAATCGGTCCAGACCTGCGCTTGAGTGATGCGGAAATGAACACAATCGCCTGCGAATGGCACAATAACATGACCATCGCCATCATGTCCTTCCGCGTCGCCAAAGCATTAATGCACAACCCTGGATCCGCCGATAATATCAACAGCTTTCATTGGGGCGGCAGCCGGAGATTCGAATGGAACTCCACCCAGCTTATGGAACTGGGCTTCATGGAACCGGGGCAGTGGTTTTGAATAACCTACGCCTAAACCTTTCCGCAGGCGGAGCCTCGGTTCTGGTCGCCATCCTGCTAGTCGCCCTGAAGCTCTGGGCACTGGGGGAAACCGGCTCGCTATCCATCGCCGCCAGCCTAACCGATTCCGCGCTCGATTTGATCGTATCGCTCACCGGCCTGTTGGCAATCGTTTACGCCGCCCGCCCCGCAGATGACGACCACGCCTTCGGCCATTCCTCCGCAGAAGACCTCGCGGCACTTGCGCAAGGTATTCTCGTCACCGTTTCGGCAATCGTCATCGGCTGGTCCGCGATCGAACGCCTACTATCCGACACCCCGCCTCCCCTTGAATCCGAGGGCGCAGGCATGGTCGTCATGGGCATCTCGATTGCGCTAACCCTTGCGCTGGTTCTATGGCAGCGCCGCGTCGTGCTACGCACCGGAAACCGCGTTGTGGCCGCCGACAGCCTGCACTACATCGCCGATCTTTTGCCCAACCTCGGTGCCATAGTCGCGCTTGCTGCCTCATCCGCCTTCGGGTTGGTCGCGGTTGATTCCGTCATCGCACTAGCCGCCGCCGTGCTTTTGTTGTTCGGCGCATGGCGCATCGCCAAAGCCGCGTTCGATGCCCTGATGGACCGCCGCGCCGACCCGGAAAGCATCGCAAAAGTCGAAGCCATCGTCGCCAGTTGGCCCGGCATACTTGGCTATCACGACCTAAAAACCCGTACCGCCGGCAACCGGATTTTCGTGCAAGTCCACATCGAGTTGGACGGCGCGCAAACACTGGAAAAAGCCCACGGTATCGGCGCTGGCCTAAAACACGAAATCCTGCGGGTCATGCCAAACGCAGACGTGCTGATCCACAAAGATCCTGCAGGCGATCCCCTGTCGCCAAACCGCACGACGTAACCACGGCTCCGCTCAGCGATTGACGCATTCCGCAGGGTGGGTGATCAACTGTACCTCCCTTCAATCCAGCCCGCGCCCTTTCAACAATGCCTCCACTTTTGGCAAAGATCCGCGAAACGCCGTATATAATTCCGCCGCATCCCGTGACCCGCCTGCCGTATAAATATGCTCCGCCAACCGCGCGGCGACCTCAGGGTCAAACGCATCGCCAGTTTCCTTGAACGCGGCGAAAGCATCTTCGTCCATCACCTCGGACCACATGTAGGAATAGTATCCGCTGGAATACCCGTCCCCGGAAAACACATGCTGAAAATGCGGTGTTGCGTGCCGCATGGTGATCGCGCTCGGCATTCCCAAACGCTCCAACGTCGCCGCTTGCGCTGCCATCGGATCAGCCGAAGCACCGGTGTGAAAGTCCAAGTCCACAATGGCCGAGGCCGTATATTCCACCGTCGAAAATCCTTGGTCAAAGTTTTCCGCCGCCTTAAGGCGATCCAGCAAATCCTGCGGCATCGGCTTACCTGTTTCCACATGCAGCGCGTGTTTGGTCAGCACTTCGGGTTCGCTTAACCAATGCTCGTAAAGCTGGCTGGGCAGCTCCACGAAATCACGCGAAACCGACGTGCCGGAAATAAATGCATAAGTCACATCCGACATCAGTGAGTGCAGCGCGTGGCCAAATTCGTGGAACAATGTCCGCGCGTCATCAAACGTCAACAACGCCGCCTCTCCCGCAGGCGCTTTGGCAAAGTTACACACATTCACCGTAATCGGCCGCACCTCGCCGCCCAGTTTCGACTGCGACCTGAAGCGTGAACACCACGCCCCCGACCGCTTGCTGGAGCGCGCGAAATAATCGCCGATGAACACACCAATATGCCGGTCGCCCTTGCGCACTTCCCAAGCCCGCGCATCGCCGTGATACAAAGGTACATCCAGCGGTTTGAACGACAGCCCGAACAACCGCCCGGCCACGTCAAATGACGCCTCTATCATCGCATCGAGCTGCAAGTACGGTTTCACCTCCGCCTCATCCAGATCGTACTCGGCCTTTTGCAGAATCCCTGCATAATGCCGCCAATCCCACGGGGCCAGATCGCCGTTCACACCATCCGCCCGCATCAATTCCGTCAGCTTCGCCGCGTCCCTTTCAGCCGCCGCCTTCGCAGGTTCCCACACTGCCATCAACAATTCCCTAACGGCTTCGGGTGTTTTAGCCATTTCATTGTCCAGTTTGAATGACGCAAAATCCTTAAATCCCAACAACGCCGCCCGCTCAGCCCGCAATTTCAACGTCTCGGCTACCGCCGCGATATTGTCCGTCTCACCACCATTTTCGCCCCGCGCCACCCACGCCTTGAACGCGATTTCCCGCAAGTCCCGCCGTGTCGAAAACTGCAAAAACGGCACAATCAATGATCGCGACAAGGTAATTACATACCCCTCACCACCCCGATCCTTCGCAGCCTGCGCCGCCGCCGAAACCAGTGATTCCGGCAAGCCAGCCAGCCCCTCCTCATCCAGCGCCATTTCCCAAGATTTCTCATCCGCCAGCACGTTTTGGGAAAACGCCGTCCCTAAGGATGCCAACCGCTGCATAATCTCCTTCAACCGCGCCCGCGCATCTGGCTCAAGCGCCGCCCCTGCGCGCACAAACATCCGGTTATACAACTCCAACACCCGTGCTTGCTCGGCACTCAGGCGCGCATCACTAACCGCTGAAACCCGTGCAAATAATGCTTCGTTCATCAAGGTTTCCGCCGAAAATGCCGCGAATTTAGGGGCTAAATCCCGCTGCAAAGCCTCCAATGCATCATTGGTATCGGCCCCCGCTAGGTTGAAAAACACGCCGGCGATACGCTCCAATAAGCCTTCCGCCTGCTCCATAGCTTCAATCGTATTGGCGAACGTCGGGGCATCGGAATCCCCTGCAATCGCATCAATCGCCCCGCGCGCTTGTGCAAAAGCCTCCTCGAAGGCCGGCGCGAAATGTTCGTCCTTGATCAGGTCAAACGGCGGAATTTCAAAAGGCGTAGTCCAATCGCCAAGAAGGGGATTATTGGTCATGTGCTGTCCTGTCCTTTGATTTCTGCCTGCAATGTCAGAGTTTTTCAACAAATGCACAAGATACAAAACTTTTTTCGACGGAATTAGAACGCCTGCACGTATTACAATATGTCTAAGTAAATGCTAACCAACAAAACACAGGATAATACCATGAAATTTACTATCGCAGCGACGGCTCTTACCGCTTTTCTCGCAACTTCTGCTTTCGCTAATGGCACCCTCGGCGCAGGCTTCTTTAACGAATGGGATATAGTCGGCGACGGCCAAGTGACTGTCGAAGATGTAGCATCACGGCGTTCTGATATTTTCGTGTCCTTCGATGCTGATGATAACGGCATTTTGGACGCTGGAGAATACGCATTTTTCGACGAAGCTCGCGTAACCAGCCACGAAGGTAAGCCAAAACCCGGAGGCGGCAATCGCAAAGCGGCTGTTGGCATGACATTGGCTTTCAATGACGTTAACGGCGACGGTTCTGTCACGCTGGAAGAGTTCGTCGGTCAGTCCGCAGCATGGCTGGCGCTTCTTGACCTCAACGGCGACGGTGTGGTTATGGCTGACGACTTTGGCCCCAACCTTTAATACACTTGAATGAGCCGGTGCCGCCCCTTGTGGCACCGGTTTTTGGTGGCAAAAATTCCTCACTTTCGGTCCAAATACCTCTAGCGAACACACGAAACACCCTTCCAAGACACGCAATGTCGTTTTCGCAACGCTCCAAGTCGGCTGTATATAGACGGGCGCAGCCCAACATGGCTAACTACCCGCAAATTCTGATTCCGGAGGTTGCGTTATGAAAACTCACGTAAAAGCTTGTGTCGTTGGCGGCGGTGTCGTCGGTGCATCCATCGCCTACCATTTGGCCAAAGCCGGATGGGATGACGTAATCCTCCTTGAACGAGACGAGCTAACCTCCGGCTCCACATGGCACGCCGCTGGCCTGTTGCCCCTGTTCAACATGGGTTACGCAACCACGCACATCCACGACTACTCCGTGAAGTTCTACAAAGAACTAGAGGCCGAAACAGGCCTGAACGCTGGCTTCTCCGTCGTTGGCAACCTGCGCATGGCCCAAACCGACGAACGCATGGATGAATACAAACTCTACGCCACCACCGCTGATTCCGTTGGCATAGAATACGAATTTTTAACGCCCGATCAGGTGAAATCCCGCTGGCCCCTTATCAACACCGAAGACCTGAAAGGCGCGCTTTATCACCCGACAGACGGCTACATTAACCCAGCCGACGTTACCATGGCCATGGCCAAAGGCGCACGCCAGCGCGGCGTTGAGATCATCCGTAAACGCCAAGTTGATTCATACGAATGGACAGGCAGCGAATGGATCGTGCGCGGCGTTATCATGGTCGAAAAAGGCGGCAACCTAGTGCCGTCCGACGAAACCTTCGAAATTCACGCCGAACATGTCGTCACCGCCACAGGCAACCACGCCCAACGCACCGCCAAACAGCTCGGTATCAAAATGCCCGCCGTTCCCGTCGAACACCAGTTCATCGTCACAGATGTTGACCCCGCACTCGTCGAATACCGCAAAACCAACCCCGAACACCCCGTGATCCGCGACGCCGATGCTCAATCCTATGTCCGCGAAGAACGCGGCGGCTGGATCCTCGGTGTATACGAAAAACACGCCCCCGCCCGCTTTGAACATGGCGTTCCTGACAGCTTTCGCGCCGACCTGTTCCCCCTCGCCCTCGACCGGATCGAAGACCAATACATGGCCATGATCCACCGCATGCCATCGTGCGAAGAATCCGGCCTGAAAGACGACTTCAACGGCCCGATCTGCTACACACCAGACGGCAACCCCCTCGTCGGCCCTGCCCCCGGTTTGCAAAACATGTGGCTGGCCGAAGGGTTCAGCTTCGGCATCACCGCCGCTGGCGGCACCGGCTATTACCTCGCGCAAATGATGGTGGATGGCGAAGCCGACATCGATATGGCCTCCCTTGACCCCAAACGCTACGGCGACTGGATGACAACCGAATATGCCGCTCGCAAAAACGAAGAATGCTACGACCACGTCTATATCCTCCACCACCCCGATGAAGAACGCCAAGCCTGCCGCCCGTTACGCACCGCCCCCTGCTATGACCGCATGAAATCCCACGGCGCACAATTCGGCGTCGTCAATGGCATGGAACGCCCCAACTACTTCGCCCCCGAAGGCTTCGACGATCACGCCAGCCGCTCCTTCCGCCGTGGCGCATGGTGGCAATACGCCGTGGTTGAGGCCAAAGCCATCCGCGAAAACGTCGGCCTGATCGACGCCACCGCCTTTACCAAACACCGTGTCAAAGGCCCGGGTGCCACCGCATTCCTCGACTGGTTCACCACCAACAAATTGCCCAAAATCGGCCGCATCAACCTCACCTACGCCCTGACCGCCACCGGAACCACCCGCACCGAATACACCATCGTGCGCGAAGCGACCGACGAATATTACCTCGTCTCCTCCGGCGCGCTTACCGACTACGACGGCGATTACCTACGCAAAGCCGCCGCCTCCAAAGCCGCAGAATTCGGCTACATCGAAATCCAGAACGTCACCACCCAATACGGCGTTTTCGCCCTCGCCGGCCCGAAATCCCGCGATGTCCTCAAAAAACTGATCTCCGACCCAGACCCGGACACCGCCCTTTCCAACAAACGCTTCCCGTGGCTTTCCTCCCGCCATATCGAGCTAAAGATGTGCCCCGTCCACGCCATCCGCGTCGCCTACACCGGCGAGCTGGGCTGGGAACTCCACCACCCCATCGAGATGCAGAACTACCTTTTCGACCAGATCATGGCAGCAGGCGAAGAATTCGGCCTGAAACTCGTCGGCGCCCGCGCGCAAAACTGGCTCCGCCAAGAGAAATCCTACCGCGCGTTCGGCACCGAACTAGGCCGCGACGCCACGCCAATCGAGGCCGACCTCCCCCGCTTCATCGACCTCTCCAAAGACTTCCAAGGCCGCGCCGAAATGGAGGCCACAGGCATCCGCGCCAAATGCGTCACCCTGCTAATCGACGGCCCAACGGGCGCCGACCCATGGGGCCGCGAAGCCCTGTTCCTCGACGGCGTCAAAGTAGGCCGCCTAACCTCCGGCGGCTACTCCGTGCATTTCGAGAAATCCATAGGCATGGGCTACATCCCCCCCGAACTGGCGGTAGTCGGCCAAAAGCTGAAGGTGAAAATGTTTGAAGAGCTGTGGGACGCCGAAGTGGTAGAGGACAGCCCGTATGATCCGAAGAACGCGACGATTAGGGTAGATGGTTAACCCCCTAAACGCTTAGCCACAACATAAGGGCAGCGCCCGATCCGAGGGTAGGCGCAAAGCGCCCGCCCGTGGGGGCGGATCGGGCGCTGCCCGGATCGCAAGCGATACGGGCATGTTGATCGTGAGGTGGGCGCGAACGCCCAGCCCCTTATTGTTACTTCTCTTTTCGAACACCCTTAAAAGGTGTCTTGCTAGAAGTCTTAACGTCCATAAAACGCCCAGTCTTAGTGTCGCGTTTCACATAGTTCCCCGATGGGGTTTTAGTTTGTGAACGCCCGCGTACTGCGCCGTTACGGTGACCGTCTCCGGTCGGAGGATTAGTAGCCATTTTGTGGTCTTTCAATTATTGGGTTGCTCCGAATTAACGGTTTATCAACCCTCTGTGGATGTAATGGGATGGTGCAGATTCGCACCATCCCTGTTGGTTAAACGTCGACCAAAATCGGCCACGCCTTCAAGCCAAACGCTTTCGCATGCAGCCTTTGTCCGGTCCAAGGGCACGTTTTCCAAGTACGAAAAACATACCGCTTACCAGACGGAGGTGGGGGATAACGCCTTTTAGACATCAGGATCCCTCCTAGGGCGACGTTTGCCTTTACATCCACTTTAGCTTATGCTCTACGGCATTCATTCGACGCATGGGTGGATGATCGGGCTTCTACAATGGCAAGCCCGTAGCCCATTGCAGAAAACTTTACCGAGCCTTTATGGCTCGGTTTTTTTATATGAGCCCTTTTCTTTGTAAAAAATTCAACCGACTTTTTGCCGCCGTCCACGACACTTCATGCCGCAACATCACACTATGAGGCGTGTCGCCCCCAGAAAAGAATGATCTAGGCATAAGAAGTTCAGCAGCAAACTGATTTGCTTGCTGCTCACTTAGCTCGAAAGGTTTTGCCTTTCTTTGCATAGTTTCTCGAGCCATCGGTATGTTTGTATGCATAAAATAGTGACCTAACTCGTGCGCGGCAGTGAACCTTGCACGACCATCCCCACGCCACGCTGCGTAATAGACGTCTTCACGAAGTTCTATGTAGGTCCCTTTTGGGCAAGTGTATCCTTCTGCACGACCCATTTCATGCTTATCTCCGATTAACAGTGTCGCCATATCACTTTCGTCAATTACTCTCTCAATCATTGTCATGATTGGGAAGGCCGACTGGGTGCCTACACTTAATTTCTCTCGAAAGTCGTCAGTATATGCCGCAATACTATCCCAAGATCGCGGCGGTACTACAAAGTTTGTACCCGACATTTATTTCCCCTCCCCTTCATTCAAGATCGCGTGGATATTCTTGATTTGCGCCTTTGAAAGGCCATCAATTTTTCGGGCCATCAATGCAGCGGTATCACGTGCAAACGCATCCTCCGGCTGCAATGTGAACGCCTTACGAGATCTGTCGGCAAGAAACCGAAGCTTATCGGCGGCCTCTCCTACAATCTTGTAAATAGTTATTACTGCTTCTTCAAAGTTTACGGGTGGCTCCTTTTTACCAATTTCAACCGCAGACAGAAATGACGCAGACTTTTCTAGCCTTCTTGCCATATCCAACATTCTTTCATCATTTTCCGCCCGTAACTTCCTTAGTTCTTTACCAAAGTCGGTACGCATAGCTTGCTCCTCCTAGTTTTGCAATTTCACTATACTCATCAGGATGAATAAATCAACCCGTCAGGTTCATATTTTTCTAATTCTTGTGTTACCCCACCAAAACCTTAACGCCCCCACCCACAAAAACGTACATACGTGTTGTGTACGGGTTGTGTACGCGTTGTGTACACGAAATTTCGGCGTTTTGGCTAAAGATTAACGCGGGTTACAGCCCGCTAAACCAGCCCCTCGCCAGTGAACAAATCCATCAGATCGGCCTCTGGTCGTGCCCCGATATGGCCGATGATTTCGCCCGCCGCAACGCACCCCATACGACCGCATGTCAGCATGTCTCGACCAGCCGTCAGACCATACAAAAAACCCGCCGCGAACAGGTCGCCAGCGCCCGTGGCATCCTCCACATGAAGGGCGGCGGCGGGGGCGTGAACCTCCTTGTCGTTTTGCACGACATACGCGCCGCGCTCCCCGACAGTGCAGGCCAGAATGTCAACGTCCGCCGCGCCAAGCGTCATGGCAATCGACAGGTCATCTGTTTGATATAACGACATTAATTCATGTTCGTTGCAGAACAGTAAATCCACATCCGCACGGATCATCTCAAGGAATGCATCACGGTGACGCTCCACACAAAACGGGTCCGAAAGCGTCAACGAAACCTTCCCGCCAGCCCCCTTGCAAGCCGTAATCGCCTTGGCAAAAGCCGCATGGCTTTCCGGCCCGTCAAAGCGATACCCCTCAAGGTAAATCCACTCCGCATCGGCCATGATGCCAACGTCAATATCATCCGGCGACAGGAATTCCGAAACCCCAAGGTATGTATTCATAGACCGTTCCCCATCTGGGGTAACCAACACCATACAACACCCCGTCTCAGCGGGGTGATCAGACGCCGCCAAAGGCGTATCAAAATCCGCCCCTTGTGCCTTGATATCATGAGAAAAAATCCCACCAAGCTGGTCATTCTTAACCTTGGAAACATACGCCGTTTTCATCCCCAAAGCCGCCAATCCCGCGATAGTATTCGCCGCCGACCCGCCCGAGATTTCCATCGCCGGACCCATAACACCGTACAGCTCCGCCGCACGCTCCGTGTCGATCAACTGCATGATCCCCTTCTCGACGCCATGCGCCACCAGAAAGTCATCCTCCACATGCGCAAGGATATCCACCATCGCATTACCGATGCCAACCACTTGGTACTTTTTCATATTATCTTATCCTCGGAATCGCACAGATCGGCGATGATACAATTGGCACAAACCGGCTTGCGGGCTTTACAAATATAGCGCCCATGCAAGATCATCCAGTGGTGTGCGTGATGCTGGTATTCAGCTGGAATATGGTCCTCGATCGCACGTTCAACGGCCACGACATCCTTGCCGACAGCCACGCCTGTACGATTGCCAAACCGGAATATATGCGTGTCCACAGCCTGCGTCGGTTGATTAAACCACATGTTCAGCACCACATTGGCGGTCTTGCGACCAACCCCAGGCAGGCTTTCCAATGCGGCACGCGACGATGGAACTTCGCTGTCGTAAACATCCACCAAACGCTGGCTTAACTTGATGACGTTCTTGGCCTTGTTACGAAACAGGCCGATGGTTTTGATATGCTCGATCAAGCCTTCCTCGCCCAGCGCCAGCATCTTTTCCGGTGTGTCGGCCACCTTGAACAGCTCCGCCGTTGCGCGGTTCACGCCAATATCCGTCGCTTGCGCCGACAAAGCCACAGCCACCACCAAAGTGAACGCATTCACATGGTCCAGCTCGCCTTTCGGCTCAGGCTCACTGGCCTGAAAACGCCGAAAAATCTCGGAGATGGTTTTATAGTCAAGCTGGGTGGTCATAGCGTCCCTGATAAAGCGCAAGATTCGGGTGGAGTTCTACCGTCTTTGCGCTACCTTGGCTATGCATTTCACGAAGGAACCATGATGAACAACCTAAGCGATAAAGACCCTTATCACTATGCCGTAATAGCACGTGCTATCGCGTTCATCGGGGACCGTGTGACTGACCAACCATCGCTTGAAGAGACGGCGGCAGCGGTGGGCCTTTCGCCCGCACATTTCCAACGTGTATTCAGCCGATGGGCCGGTGTCAGCCCCAAACGATACCAGCAATACTTGACGCTGGACCATGCCAAAGGCCTGTTGGACAACCACTTCACAGTGCTGGACACATCCCAAGAAACAGGGCTTTCGGGGTCCAGCCGCCTCCATGATTTATTCGTGAAATGGGAGGCAATGTCGCCCGGCGAATACGCCCGTAAAGGCGAAGGGTTAACCATCAACTACGGTTGGTTCGACAGCCCTTTCGGGGAGGTCCTGACCATGGGTACGACCCGCGGGTTATGCGGCATGGCGTTTTCATCGGAATTTGGCCGCGACGTCGCCATGCAAGACATGCAAAGCCGTTGGCCAAACGCCCAATTCGCCGAAAATCCTGACGCCCTCGCCACATGGACATCCGCCGCTTTTGGGCAGGGAGGCGAGGCTGCATTGCACCTAATCGGCGCCCCCTTTCAAATAAAAGTATGGGAAGCGTTGCTTTCCATTCCTTCGGGTCACGTCACCACCTATTCCGAAATCGCAACCAGCATCGGCAACCCCAAGGCTGTCCGCGCCGTTGGCACTGCCGTTGGTAAAAACCCCGTCAGCTGGCTGATCCCCTGCCACCGTGCTTTGCGCAAATCTGGCGGGCTTGGCGGGTACCACTGGGGCCTGCCCGTTAAGCGCGCAATGCTGGCATACGAGGCCGCCCGTCTGGATGCCGGTTAAGCGGGATGTTGCCCAAAATTCAGGTGTACAATAAAACAGGCTTGAATTACCGCTGTTTGAGGCGAAAATAGGGGCAAGCAGATTGTTAACCTCAAATTCAAGGATATTTCCAATGGCCATATTCAAAACCTTAAGCGTTGTCGCTCTTGTAGGCACAGTTACTTTGGCGGGCTGTGTAAACCCCGACGGAACCGCAAACAACACCGGAACCGGCGCTGGCGTTGGGGCCGTGCTTGGTGGCTTGTTTGGCCGCGCGGTATCCGATGACAAAACAAAAGGCACGCTTATCGGTGGCGTTATCGGCGGCGCGCTCGGCGGTGCTATCGGCGCTGATCTGGACAAACAGGAAGCCGCGCTTCGCTCCCAGATGGGCAACAACGTCAACATCATCAACACCGGTTCGCAACTTATCGTATCGTTGCCCGAAGACATCACGTTTGCCACCAACAGCGCTGTGATCAAATCCAGTCTTATTGGTGACCTTAACACTCTTGCCGCTAGTATGAATACCTACCCGAACACCACAATCGAGGTGGTCGGCCACACAGATAACACCGGCACCTCCGCCTACAATCAGGCATTGTCCGAGCAACGCGCCCGCGCTGTTCGTGGCGTCCTGATCAACACGGTAAATCCAAACCGTGTTGTTGCCTACGGCGTTGGGGAAACTCGTCCGGTTCAATCGAATGCTTCTTTCGCCGGACGTCAAGCAAACCGCAGGGTCGAGATTTTCATCACGCCCAACCGCTAAACACCTGACATAAACTTGAAAGGGTCGGTTCGCCGGCCCTTTTTTGTGACTACACCTTGCCTACGACCCTCGATTGGTAATATCGTCGGACCAATTCCAAAGGGATTGATTTATGCCATTTGTTAAGATTGAACCGGAAAAAGCAGCAAGCGCGATTGTTCATCAAGTCGAACAGTTGATCCTGCGTGGGGTTTTGCGCCCCGGTGAAAGACTGCCTTCCGAACGGGAGCTTGCAACCAGATTCGAGGTTTCTCGCCCAACGGTCCGCGACGCCCTATCCACCTTGGAAGCCAGCGATCTTGTCGTGACTCGCCCCGGCTCTGGCGCGTTCGTAGCGCAGGTTCTAGGCTCCGCTTTCGCACCGGCACTGGTAAACCTGTTTTCCACACATGACGAAGCATTATTTGACTATCTCTCGTTTCGCCGCGACCTTGAAGGAATGGCTGCTGCCCGCGCAGCCGAATACGCAAACAAAACCGACCTTGAAGTAATTAGCAGTATTTTCAATCGCATGGAAGCCGCTCACGAAAAACGCAATCCAACCGAAGAGGCAGCCATCGACGCCGAATTTCATCTGGCGATTGTAGAGGCGGCCCACAACGTGGTGATGTTGCATATGATGCGCTCAATGTTTGAAATGCTTCAAGCCGGCGTTTTTTACAATCGGCAGTTGCTGTTCGGAAAGCGTTCCACACGGTGTCATCTTCTGGAACAGCATCGAGCGATTTTTGACGCTATCATTGCGCAAAACCCCGATGCCGCCCGCGCGGCCGTTGAAGCGCATCTAACCTACATCGAGGGCGCGATGCTTCAACAAAGTCGTGACCACCGAAACGAGAATGTCGCCAAACAACGCCTTGAACACGAAAAAGAGCGTTAACATGAAGACGATTCTGGTTTTCGGATATGGCTACACCGCCCGTGTAATCGGGCAAGAATTGCGGGCCGAGGGTTGGCGCGTGATCGGCACAACCCGCTCACCGGACAAAGCCGCCACGATGAAGGCCGATGGAATCGAGGCCATCCTTTGGCCCGATGCGGACATTACCGAAGCATTAAGTGCCGCGACCCATATCCTGTTATCCGCCGCCCCATCCGAGGATGGTGACCCGATATTGTCCGCGCTGCGCGATGAAATCCGGCAGCGTGCGGCGCAATATGAATGGGCTGGCTATCTTTCTACAACCGCCGTTTACGGGGATCGCGATGGTGGCTGGGTTGATGAGACCTCAACCCTTTCCCCTGCAACACGCCGCGGACAATTGCGCGCGGATGCGGAACAGGCATGGCTTGACCTTGGGGTTGAAACCGGATTGCCCATCCATATCTTTCGCCTTGCAGGGATTTACGGGCCGGGCCGTGGGCCGTTTGCCAAAGTACGCGCCGGAACCGCACGTCGGATCATCAAAAAGGGACAGGTTTTCAGCCGCACCCATGTAGAAGACATCGCACAGGTTTTGCGCGCATCAATCGCCACCCCGAATGCTGGTGCTATCTATAACGTATGCGACAACGACCCCGCCCCCCCCCAAGAGGTTATTGCTAAGGCTGCGGAGATGTTAAACCTGCCGCTGCCCGAAGCCGTGGATTTTGAAACCGCAGAAATGACCCCCATGGCGCGCAGTTTTTACGCCGAATCGAAGAAAGTTTCGAATCGAAAAATTCTCGAAGAACTGGGCGTCACCTTGAAATATCCAGACTATCGCAGCGGCCTTAAAGCTTTGTTAACCATTGAAACAAGCTGAATCGTACTGAACCACTTGTTTCTGACGGAAACGACTCGCATAAGACATATCCCCGTAGTAAAATCGACACTTGCTTGCAGGGATTGTTCTTGCGGCTTTTCTGCAATTACCAGTTGGTTTCAAGTTCATGTCCAAACACCTTTTTCGCCACACTTCCGCAGGCTTGGCACTGCTCGCTGCCAGCACCGCGCAGGCGCAATCGCCCAGTTTTTCGCTAAACGGTACCGCTGGCCTGATCGACATGCCAACCGCGCAAATGCTGCCTGACGGTGAAACCGCCTGGACGTTCTCCAACTCCGGCACGGCTTATGGCGGCACGTTAACGTTTCAGATGTTGCCGAAGCTGGAAACATCCGTGCATTTCATGACGCTTCCGGATTGGACAGCCCCCGGTGTGGACGTTTTTGCGCAAAGTCTGGACCTGAAGTACCAGATTTTTGATGAAACAGACACCATGCCATCGCTTGCCATTGGGTCGCGCGGGTTCCTTTCCAACGGGCCACTTACCAGTGAATACATCGTGGCCAGCAAGAATGTTGGCAATGGATTGACCGTAACCGGCGGGCTTGGCTGGGGTCGTCTTGGCAGCTACCAACCGATCACGTCATTTGGCACACGTCCGGCAGTAGACTTGGCCGTTAATCTTGATCATTTATTTCGCGGCGATGTGGCCATGTTTGGTGGGTTGGAATGGCAGACACCTGTTAAGGGCTTGTCACTAAAGGCTGAATATTCGTCAGACGCTTACTTGCGTGAACCGGCTTTCAGCGCATTCGAACACAAGTCCCCCCTGAATTTCGGCGTCGACTATGAACCTGTTCGTGGTGTTTCTATTGGCGGATACTACAACTACGGATCCGAGATCGGTGTGCGCCTAACCCTGTCCGCAAATCCGAACCGCCCCATTGTTTCGCCAGACTTCGGCATTGGCCCTGTTCCGGTAAACCCGCGCCTCGGTGATTATGACCGCAGTGTGGAGTGGACAAGTAACCCCATGGTTAGCGAACTTCTTATCGGCGCCCTCGCCCCTGTTCTTGAGGCCGAGGGCATTGTGGTTGAAGAGGCCTTGATTGCAGGTGACACCATTGATCTGTACATCACCAACACCAGTATGCCTCAAACCACCAAGGCAATTGGCCGCATTATTCGAACCCTGTCGGTGGCATTACCACCTTCGATCGAGGTATTCCGCATCACGCCAATGGCCGCGGGACTGGCGACAACGACGATCGAAGTCCGCCGCTCCGACGTTGAGGCACAGGTGGATCGCCCGAATGCCGGCCCTGACAGCTTTGCGACCACTCGTTTCACCGATGCGCCAAACCATTTGCCTGAAGGTGCATGGACGCGCGATATTTACCCCGATTTCAGTTGGGCTTTAAGCCCCATCATTCCGATTAATCTTGCCAGCAATGGCGCGGCTGCCAGTATTGATGTTTTGTTGAACGCAAGCGCCAGTTATCGCCTGTCTCGCGGGTTCTCCGTTAATGGGTCGTTAACCCAAAAGCTCGTTGGAAACATTGGCGATGGTGCTGTGCCCTCGACCAGCGCAACACCTGTTCGCAGCAACTTTGCGCTTTATCAAACGGGTGGCCCGACGCTTGACCGTCTGACCCTAGATTATGAATTCAAACTAACGCCCAGTACTTACGCACGCGTATCAGGTGGATACCTTGAACGGATGTTTGCAGGGGTTAGCGGCGAAGTTTTATGGATGCCAACCAATCAAAACTGGGGGCTTGGCGCGGAGGTTAGTGCCGTTCAGCAACGCGGCTACGGCGACATGTTCGGCTTTGAGGATTACAAAACTGTTACCGGTTTTGCATCGCTCTACTGGGATACCGGCTATAAGGGGCTGGAAGCACAGATTGACGTAGGCCGGTATTTGGCAGGCGATGTCGGCTCCACCGTGACGCTAACGCGACGCTTCGAAAACGGTTGGGAGGTGTCGGGTTTCGTAACCTTGACCGACATGCCATTCGCAGATTTCGGTGAAGGGAACTTTGCCAAAGGCGTATCGCTGTCCATTCCGCTACGCTGGACGATGCCGATTGAAACACGTTCATCCACAGGCCTTTCGCTTGGAACGATGGGCGGCGATGGCGGTGCCCGTCTGGAACTGGGTGATCGACTTTATACCACCATCCGCGACTACGACGTGGTTGACTTCAACGAAACATGGGGAGCCTTCTGGCAATGATACGTCCAATTCTGGCCCTCTCGGCCCTATCCATTTTGGCAGCTTGTTCGTCAGGCGGAACAAGTCCGGTCGTCTCGGTCATCAAGGGCGTAATCCTTCCCGGAAAGACGACGGCCCCCCCCGTAAGAAACGCCGGGGCCAAGCTGACCCGCGAAAAAATTGACGCCTTCGGTCTCGCACTGATCCGTGGCGGTATCGAGGGTGAAGACGTCAGCAACCTTCTGACTGGCACGGCTGTGAACGATCAATACGTCACTTACGTCTCATCCTTCCGGCAGAACATAACGATGTTTGGTGGCTTGGTCACCGGCACACGTGGCATGGGTGGCGACCTGCTGGCGGTACGCGCAGCGGCAAACGATCCTGTCGCTCATACAACCCCGACCGCCAATTGGCCCACCACCCTTACGCGCGACTACCGCTTCCCTGGTGTTGGCCCTGCTGGCAACACGGTTTCCGTCACCTGCAATCTGACCCCTGCGCAAGACACGACCGTTACGATTGTCGAGGTAACCTACGAGGTGACTCCGTTTACAGAGGTTTGCACCGGCGACGGGGCGGCCTTCACCAACACCTATCTAGCGCAACCGGACACCGGACAGATTTGGCAATCGCAGCAATGGATCGGGGATAAGGTCAGTTATGTGAACATCGACATTCTGGAACCGTACACAATTGAATAGCATAAAAAAGGCGTCGTAACACTACGGCGCCTTTTCGAATATCAAATGGTTTGACGGTACACTTATGATACCGATGTCGTGGCTCTAGACATCGCCCGGAAGCTATTTTACGATCTTTTTGATCGGTTGTGAGTCATTCTGACCAACAAGTAGCACCAAAGCAACCAAGATCAGAGGGACCAGCCACGCGCCAGATCCGCCCATGGAGGTGGCTTCGGCAGCCATAGTTTCTGGTGAAACAGACGACACGTAGGCGACAGAACCAGCAAAAGCTGTAGAGGCCGCTGCGGTCAAGACTGATGTAAGGGCAAGTAGTTTCATTGGAATCATCCTATTGGTTATTAGTTAATAACCACGTGTTAACAGAAACTAAATTTTCGTGCAAAACAAATCGCCAAAAAAAGGGCGCGGCACTATGCCGTCGCCCCTTCAAAGCATCACGCGACTAGGTTTCCCCCTAGCGCAAGAATACGCACCCGTACTTATTAGTTAGGTAGTCAGAGTCTTTCCTCATTAATCGGAGCCGTGCCATTTGAACCAAGCAACAACACTATGCCAATCAATAACAGCGGAACTATCCAAAGTTCGGTCCCACCCATGGGACCGGCTTCTTCAACGATCATTCCTGCCGCAGCAGGCGCTTGTTGCGCAAATGCTGTGGAAGCGGCAACAGTCAGCGCGGTTGTAAGAGCAAGTAGTTTCATTGGAATCATCCTTTCGGTTACTAATTAATAACCATATGCTAACAAAAACTACGCTTTCGCGCAAAACAAATCGCCTCAATACAACCATCGCCACAAAAAAGAGGCGCGGCATATGTCGCGCCTCTTCAAACTATTGCGTCGCTAGACTTGCACCTAAGCGTGCGTACACTAGGTGTCAAAATTAGGCAGGATTTAGATCTGTCGGTATTAATTCATTTTGAATACTTGGGGTATTTGAACCAAGCAACAACACTATGCCAATCAATAACAGCGGAATTATCCAAAGTTCGGTGCCACCCATGGGACCGGCTTCTTCAATGATCATTCCAGCCGCAGCAGGCGCTTGTTGCGCAAATGCTGTGGAAGCGGCGACAGTCAGAGCAGATGTAAGGGTAAGTAGTTTCATAAGAATCATCCTATATAAGTTTACAAAGCACAACTTTATTAACACAAAATTAAGTTTTTGGTAAATTTATCACCCGACTCACAAAATACAGTCGCTTATTCTTTAAACTATATAATCACGCATAAAAAAACGGCGCCAATCAGGCGCCGTTCTATCCGATATCGCTATCGAAAAATTAGACTGGATGTCTTATTTGTTAACAACCAAAGCAATCAAAGCAATTGCCAACAGTGGGATCAACCACATGCCGGAACCGCCCATGGAGCCGGCTTCTTCGGCAACCATAGTCATTTCAACTGGTGCTACCATAGCAACGGAACCAGCGAATGCTGTGGATGCTGCGGCTGTAATTGCGGCTGTAA
>Ga0256839_1000100_pt1 | contig 112628 bp, 91 predicted proteins | sample 354166metaG_FD_185968 | JGI IMG/M metagenome (GOLD analysis project Ga0256839, IMG submission 185968) | Hydrothermal vent microbial communities from Mid Atlantic Ridge, Atlantic Ocean - 354-166 | ecosystem: Environmental > Aquatic > Marine > Hydrothermal vents | place: Atlantic Ocean: Mid...
CGCGGTCGGGTGTGTGCTTGTTGGAGGCCGCCCCCCGTCAGGCTCAGCGATGGTCCAGGGTCAGGGGCAGGAAGACCTGGAAGGCCTGGACCGGAGAGGCCGTGACGACCTGGGAGGTGGCGATCAGGTTGTCTGTCGCGTCGTATGCAGACACGGTGAGGGTGTACGGAGCGGCATTCGTCAGCTCGGAGAGAGTGAACACCTGTTGCTCCCCAACGGGGAAGGGATCGCCACAGTCCCCTTCCAGGGGCGGGCTGGCGCCTTCCCTGCACTGGACGTGGATGCGGTAGTACGCCACACCGCCACCAAGCACCTGGGAGGTTGCACTCCAGTCCAGGAATAGGCGTCTGTCCCCAGCCCGGACAGCCAGAGGAAAAGGGTGAAATTCGTCGGCGCCGAGATCCCGAGCCAGGCCATGGGGACGCGATTGACCGTCGATGTCCTGGCTTTCCTCGCTGTCCTGAGCGCCATTTCGGGCCGGAGAATCCCAGCGCAGGCGGTAGTTGTAGTGGGGGGGGCCTGGCGCGATGAATCCGATGGTGGGGAAGGTCTCCAGGGTCTCTGCTCCCTGGATGGTTCCTGGAGCCACCGGGAAGGCATTCTGGTTGGTATTCCGCACATTGCCGGCGAAGGCGCCCCGGTCGAATCTCAGGCTGCTCCCCTGTTGGACCACCACGGCCGCGGCGTTGGGATGCCCTTGGGTGTGATCCGCGACAATGCTGTGGTTCAGTGTGACCTGGGCAGTGAAACGGGCGTTCAACGGGGAGGGCCACGGCTGGACCAGCAGACCCTGGCCCAGTACCAGGTCCGGGGCGATTCGGTTGGCAGCGATGGTGGCGTGGGAGATGTTCGCGGACATGCCGTGGATTACGATCCCGCCTCCCCCGCCGTTGCCCAGGGAACGTTCTCCTGTTCCTTGGTCGGCGAAGTTGTCCGCTACAATGACGTTGCGGAGCTCCGCGTGCACGGGGATGTCCCGGTCCTTGAAGATATACATCCCCCCGCCTGCACCAGGACCGGCCGGGCCATCGTTGCTCGAATTGCCGCCACGCACCGTGTTGGCCAGGACCGCTGTGCGTTCGATCTGGATGTCCACGTTCGCGGCACCGATGCCGCCTCCGGCACCGTTGCCGCCCTTGGCTCCGGTGCCGGCGATCGCTCGGTTCTCCGCAATGTAGGAGTCCTGGATGGTGACCACGGTCGCGTTCTCCGCGAAGTCCTCGAAAAAGAGACCACCTCCGTACGCGCCGCCCCCGTATGCCACCCCATTCCCCCCTCGGATCTCGTTCCGGATCGCGGTGACCCGCCGCAAGGTGATGATCCCCTGTTCCACTGCAAGGCCCCCGCCCAGGGCATCTGCGTGCAGCCCTGCGGCGAACCCGGCTCCTTGGAAGGTGCTCCCGGCCTGAGCCAGATTTTCCACGAAGACCGTGTCCTCGATGGTGACGGTGGACTTATAGATGAACAGCGCGCCGAAGGCGATCCCCCCTCGTTCAGGGCTGTTCCCCCCGATGGAACGGTTGCCCTCAAAGACAACCCGTTGGAGCAGGGAGGTGGTCCCAGGAGGAGCCGCTTCGATACGCAGCCCCGCTCCATCGGCCTGGCCCCCTGGACCCTGGTCGGTGTCCGCTCCCAGGGCCTGGTTGTTCCGGAAGGTCATATCCCGAAGGATCACCGAGGCGTGTTGGACCAGCATGCCTGCGCCGACGCCGCTTGGATCGTAGGGAGACAGATATGTGGGGCCCTGGGCCAGTCCGTTCTGGATGGTGAAGCCCTCCATGCGCAGGTGGGCTGTGGTGGTGTTGTATCCGATCGCGGCCACCCCTCGATATCGGTTTTCCCCATCGATGACCGTGGGGTACAGGAGCGGGTCCCGCGTTGACCACCCTCCAGGAGGGTATCCGCCCAGGATGGTGATCCGCTTGTCCACGAAGCACACCACGGCCGGTGTCAGCAGGAAGGGACATCGATCCACTTCCGGGTTGTAGGTATAGCGGCCCTGGGCCACGCGGAGGGTGTCGCCCGAGGTGGAGCGGTTGAGCGCATACTGGATGGTTCGGCACGGAGCCGTGTCGGACGTACAGTTCCCCACATCAATGCCGTTGGGGGAGACATACCGGACCATCGCGTTCTGGTTGCCTGCGTTCAAGGGCCGATCTGGCCGGGAGAGCGCCACGATGGAGAGCATGGCTATCAGCGTGGCAAACCCGAACAGGGAGCTCCGGATGAAGGTGTTCCAAGATCGGAGGGGCATATTGAAAGGGGGCATCTCCGCTACCTGGTTGCCGAGAAGGCGAATTCCAACGGTGGCCCCTTCGCCGAGACCACCTGCAGTCACGTACCAATGATCTGAACAAGGGGCGAGTCGCCGTGTCTCCGTCGATTCAGCCTCACCTCGATAGGCATCTCCCCTGGGGGATGGTGAGGCCACCCGTTGCCTGGCAATCTCCGCGACGACGGGCGACCATCCCGAGAGCATCTCGTTCACCCGACCAGTCCGCGCCCGCAATAATGGTCGTCCAGGACGATCTGGGCGAGGAATTCTTCCTCGGCCGGCGAACGCTGGTCCAGGAAGGTCTCGATCAGCAGTTGGGCCGTCCAACACGAGGGCTGGAAGTCAGGAAGCACTCTCTCCCGGATTCTGCGTGCGTCCTGGGCATAGGCCAGGGCACCCTTCCGGATCTCCTCTCGAAGCCTGGCAGGGGCCATTTCATCCTGGGTGAGAGGGCGATAGCGGGCCTGGACGTTGCCACCGGCGGGATCGACTTCGTACCATTCCACTTGGGGTTCTGTGCCGCTCAGAAGTTTCTCCACTTCGAAGCTCCACCGATAGATGGCCGGGGCGTTGGGGGTCCGCGTCACATTTTCGCAGTAGCAACCTCGCAGGATCACGCCGGGCATCTGGCGGATCCAGCGGGTGTGTTCGTCCGTCATCAGGTAGTATCCATGGACCGGCTGGGACAGGAGCCGATTCAGGTATCTCTGGATCGAGCCGCCGTAGCCGATGTCCACCACGGCCTTCGAGCCCGGCCGGAAAAGCCCCTTTGCGTCCAGATACCTCAGCAACCCCTCGCGTTCCTTCTGGGCCCGCGCGAAGATCTCCCCCTGTAGGGCCTCCAGCAGCTCGATCAGGGATGGGTTCAACGCACGTTGGTGGACGGAGATCGGGTCTTTCCGGCTCCAGCCTGTGTGTGCTTCCAACTCGGCCCAATGGCTGTCGTCCAGCTTCAGACCATACCGCGTGTGCAGGAAGTTTTCAATAGTGTTGGAGAAATAGGTGGTGCGGGCGATCTCCAGGATATCCTCGAACGAGTCGATGGCGGCTACGCCCGCCGCACGGCGGGAGAGCACCAGATATTCGGCGGCCGGTGCCTGGTCCAGTCCCAGGCTCCAGCACTCGTAGATGTCTTGGATCAGCCGCCCCTCTCGGGCAAGAAAGTACAGAGAGGCCATATTTTCCTGGTGTGCCTGATGTGCCAGCCAGGCTGCAAAGCCCACCAACAGGGGACCCACCAGGCTGTATCCTATGTTGAAGGGGGTGGGTGTCACCAGGGAACTTGGGTCGAAAGACGGGTATTCGAGCGCTGCGAAGTTTCTACGGACCACCAGGCCCAGTGTGAGCTCTGCATCCAGGTCGCAACGTCGTTCGTGGGCCCGGATCAGCGGTCCGAACCGGGGCAATCCTCGGGCAAGCTCCACAGGCCGCAGGAGGTGGAGGGTGTGTGCCCCCATGTCTGTGGGGATCTGGATGTCGGAGCGCTCGTTGTCCCCTACCATCAGGAAACGCTCGGGCGGAACTCCGTAGTCCTCCAGCACTTTTCGATACAGGAGTTCCTGGTCCTTGCGGATGCCCTCTTGGTTGGAGACGTAGAGGCTGTTCCACCCCTGGATCCCGTGTTCCTGTAGACGTGCTGTTATCCAAGTATGTGGGAGGAACATATCGGTGATCAACACCACGGGCTTGCCCGTGTCCAGGGCGTCCCGGTACAGGGCGATGGCCTGCTTGCGGGGTTCCAGGAGTTCCCTCTCGACCGTCTCCTCCACACGCCGGATCTCGGCCAGCTTCTCCTCGTCCAGGTGGGTTTGCTGGCCCAGGAACTGGTAGATCTCGGCCATACCCACATCCCTTTGCCGGCTCTGGCGCGCGCGTTCCTCGGCAGAACCACGGTGGCGGCGGTACAGGGTGCCGAGGGGAGCCGGAAGACGGCGTGCGACAATATCCTTGACACGTTCGGGGTGCAACAGGGGACGACACAACAGGGTATCGAAGATGTCGAAACCGATCAGCTCGATCTGGGGGGAGCGCACCGTTGCCTGGAGCATGCGGTAGGGGCGGGCCACATATTGATCGAACCGCCAGGGAGACCAACTGGGATGCTGTTCGTCCTGGAGGATGCCAGGGGGCATACCCTGGCGCGAGGCAACGAGACCGAGCAGTCGCTCCAGGGTATGGGCCAGGGTTCCATCGGTCTGGCCGGTCTCTTCGGGGAAGTCGGTGACCTGGAGTTCGGCCCTGAGCAAGGGGGCCAGTGCATCCCTGCGGGCCCAGAACATGGAGCCGGCTGGATAGTCGAAGTATCCCTGGGGTATGGGGGCGATCCCCAGGCGAGCGCACCAGAGGGCTCCCAGCCTCCGGTTGGCTAGCCAGGTGTTTGCCCAGGCAGGCAGACGGAAATAGTTCTGCGGGTAGACGATCCCATATGGACGGTCACCCTGCATGAGCGTGAAGATCCGACGGATGCGCTCGCTGTCTCCCAGCAGTGCCTGATACAGGTAGCTCCGCCAGCCCTGTGTTGCCCCTTGGTTGTAGAGGGATTTCTTGGTGTGGAGATGCGCGATATACTCGTAGTTGAGCAGCTCTTGTCCGAAGGCGTAGAACAGGGGACCCAGATCTCGGCCTCGGTTGGGCACCTGCCGGATCACCACCTTGGTGCACCCTGGCAGGGCTGTGAAGGTGTCTCGGCAGATCCGGACACCCTCCTCGTCGATCACCGAGAGGTAGAGATCGTATGGAAACGGCATATTCTGGAGATAGGAGGCCAGCTCTGGAACCAGGTCCAGGTAGAAGACGTGGATGTGGATCGCGATGCGTCCGCCCGGTTCATCGGTGGGCTGAACAGCGTTCAGAGGAATGAGTTGAGAGGAAAGGTCCACTGCAGGGAGATCCTGCAGGTGGCGCTGGCGAAGCAACCAGCCTTCGTAGTCGGGCAGTCCCTGGAAGAGGGGCCCGAAATGGGTGTAGACCCAGTCCAGTACCTGGGAGCGATGACGTGGGGGAATCCGCTGGTAGACCAGGTGGCCCAGCGACCAGGCCATGCGGTGGAGAGCCCCAGGTCGTGGGTTTGGGGCCGAGGGGCTTGCTCTCTCCGATGCCCGCATCTGGGGAGGGACAGGAAAGCGCCCCTCTCGAAGGCCGTGGCGGAGGTAGTGGGTCAACGGATTGAGCCCGGACTGGGCAACATCCGGGTTGGCATGCAGGTAGTACTGGGTGTGGAACCGTCGGGAGGGGTTTCGGCCTTCCCGCCACCCATGGGTCACGAAATGCCAGAGAGGGTCGACATCGGCCAGGCGACAGTCGGGATATTCGAGCAGATAGTAGGCTGCATCGAAGTAGCCGCTCCATCGGATCATCAGGTAGTCGAGCAGCTTCTCCATCATACGCGTTTCTTCGCCCTCGTCAGCACGCGGTGGATCCTCCGCAAAGGCCGGGTCAGGCGCCAACTGCGACTCAGCACATAGCCCAGGATCTCGGATTCCAGTTGCTCGACTTGCTGTCTGTGGGCCTCGAGCTCTCTGCGCAACGAGGTCGCCTGTCGTTCGAGCTCCTCGACCTGTTCGGAGAGAGCTCGGTTTCTCCGGGCAGATTCGGCCAGTTGAATCTCCAGCGCCTGGATCTGTTCATGGCTGTGTCTCCCCTGGGCGGTCAGATCGCGAATCCCCTGGATCAGTTGGACATTGATGGCATCCAGATAGCCGAGGAATGGTTCCAGTCCCTTTGGTCTTTCAAGGCCCTGGAGCCCTTGCCGGATCCGCTCCGCCCATTGGAGGGCGTTTCGAGAGAGACGCCAGTGTTGGGCCACTGTATTCTGGGCACGTTCGGCCATCGCGGCCCGCAAGGTGGGATCCTCGATGAGGCGGATGAGGCAGGCCTCCCACTCCTCCAGACTTGAGGCCAGAAGGCCGGTGTGCCCATGTTCCACTACTTCGCCGTAGACGATGTGGCTGTAGACCCCGGGAATCCCCTGGGCGCTGTATTCCAGGAACTTGATGGGGCTTTTGCAGCGGTTGAACGGGTTATCCACCAGGGGAGCGATGGCGATATCGGCCGATTGGGTCTGGAAATGCGACACGAACTCCCTGTAGGAGCGGAGATAGGGCTGTGCCCATTCCACGGCCGGGAGCCCTTGCAGGCTTGGAGGGGGCTCCATACCCCAGAAGCGGAATCGCAGCCGTCCGGGATAGCGTTCGGCCAGGCGGTGGAGGGCCGGAGCCAGAAATTCCAGATCGGGCGTGTGGGAGGCTGTGCCCATGTACCCAATGGTGACCGTGTCCTGGGAAGCCTCCGTCCGCGTGGGCGGTTTGAGCTCCCAGAGCTCGTCATCCAGGTAGTTGGGGAAGACGAGGACATTGGGGTGGAGATCCCGGAGCGCGTTCTGCAGCGCGCGCGTCGGAACGAGCACCATATCGGCTTCCAACAACGCCTGGAGCATAGGGAGGAGAGCGGTGAAGAAACCGTGGTTTCTGCGGTCGGGGTGCGTTTCGGGAAGCCGATAGAGCAGGTCGTCCAGCTCAAAGACCAGGGGTTTGCCCGCACTCCTAGCCGTTTCCACCACGGTGCGATATGCCTCGTATTCCCGAGGAAAATCGCGTTGCACGACGACCAGATCGCTCTCCGCGATCCGGGTGGGTTCTACCCATCCCCCTTCCATGCCGTCCACCAGTTGAATGCCCGCGTGGCGAAGCGGTGCAGCCAACCGTACATGGCCTATGGCATCGCCGCCCTGGAGGGCAGATGAGAAACAGACCACCTGGGCAATGACGGCCTCGGAGGACCGAGCATCTGCGGGGATGTCATTGTGCACTCTTTCATCCATGGGAAGACCTTGGGGATATTGGAGATGCTCATGGAGAGAGCCGTTAACCCACAAGCCTCTCCTTTGCGGCCAGTTCGGGAGTGCACGCATCGGCCGGTCCCGTGGGCACCTCCCACGACCCGCCCAGGGTGATCAGCCCATACCGCTCTCGGTTCTGGCCCGGCGCGATGCGGAAGGGGTAGGCTCGGTCGTGGTAGTCGTACATCTCGGTGTCGGCCCGGTTGTGCACCGCGACGCTGACCGTGTAGTCCCCGGCCAGGAGGGGCAGGGCCGGGATCCGGTAGACCACCTGGCCCTCTCCCTGGAGGGTGGGCAGGGTGAGGCCGGACAGATCTGTATTGGGTCCGGTCAGGTGGATGCCGTTCTGGTGATGGATGGCCACACCGAAGACCGGATCCTCGATGGGGTGGGGGGCTCTGTAGTGGACCCGGATCTGCATGGGCGCGCCGGTGACGAAGACCCGTCGCGGGGTGCCGGTGTCGTCGCACAGCTCCACCCGGGTGATCTGCACGCGCCGGGTCCCCCAACGGTGGTTCTCGGGCACCGGGCTCTCCGCCGGCACGGAGGATGCGGCCTCCTCTGGAGCTGGGTCCTCCTCCCGAAGGGCCACGTGGTTCAGGTACTCCATGACCACCTGGGTGGGCTCCCCCATGGCCTGGATGGCCCCCTCCTCGTACCAGATGACCCGATCGCACACGGCCTGGATCGTCCCCAGATCATGGGAGACCAGGATCAGGGTGCCGCCTCGGCGTCGAAACTCGTAGATGGCCCGCATGCACTTGTTCTGGAACGCGGCATCTCCCACGGCCAACACCTCGTCCACCAGGAGCAGGTCCGGGTCCGTGTGGATGGCCACCGCGAACCCCAGGCGGACGTACATCCCGGAGGAGTAGTGCTTGATGGGCATGTCGATGAATCGGCCCAGCTCGGAGAACTCGATGATGTCGTCCAGGCGGGCCCGGATCTCTCCTCGGCCCAGGCCATACATGGAGCCGTTGAGGAAGATGTTCTCCCGGCCGGTGAGATCGGGGTGGAAGCCCGCGCCCAGCTCCAACAGGGCGGAGATCCGTCCGTTCACCAGGATGGTGCCCTCCGTGGGCTCCAGGATGCCGGCCAGCATCTTCAGCAGGGTGCTCTTGCCCGAGCCATTGGGGCCGATGATGCCCAGGGCCTCGTTCGGGTACACCTGGAAGCTCACATCCCGCAGGGGCCAGAAGTGGCTCTCGCCCCGGGACCTGCGGCGGCGATGGAAGAGATTGATGAAGGCGTCCTGGAAGGAGCGGCCTTCGCCCCGGCGCAGACGAAACCGCTTGGACACATGGCGGACGTCCACCACCGGGGCACCGGGGGCCGGTCGATCGTTGCGGATGTACATGGGGCTACACTTCCTCCCCGAAGTTCGGGCTGAGCCGGACGAAGATCCAGTAGCCGAGGGCCAGAACCCCCAGGGACGTCACCGCGGTGCGCAGGAAGAAGTCCATCTCCGTGTAGGTGCCCAGGTAGAGGAGGTCCCGATAGGTGTTGATCAGGGAAGCCATGGGGTTCAGGATGTACATCAGCCGATGCACGTTGAGGCTGAAGCCCAGGACCTCGTAGCTCCGGGGCAGCACATCCAACGGGTAGAACACGGGGGTGAGGAAGAACCAGGCCATGATCACCACGTCCATGATCATCATGGTGTCGCGGTAGTAGACGTTCACCGCGGACAGGATCAGGGCCAGGCCGATGGTGAAGCAGGTGTGGAGCAGGATCACCAGGGGGAGCATCCACCACCGGGGGCTCAGGGGCATGCGGAAGATCAGGAGCAGGGCGAAGAGCACCAGCAGGGCCAGGAGAAAGTTGATCAGCTGGGCCAACACCGTGGCGATGGGCAGGATCTCCCGGGGGAAGTAGACCTTCTTCACCAGGTTGGCGTTGCCCACCACGCTGTGGATGCTCCCGATGACGCTCGCGCTGAAGTAGTTCCAGGGCAGCAGGCCGCAGAGCAGGAAGATGGGATACTGGGGCACGGCGTAGTTGGGCAGGATCACCGTGAAGACCACGGTGAAGACGAGCATCATCAGCAGAGGGTTCAGGAGGGTCCAGAGGAACCCCAGCACGCTGCTCTTGTAGCGGCCCTTCAGCTCCCGCACCACCAGATAGTACAGGAGCACCCGAAAGCGGTAGAGCTCCATCAACCGGTGGACAGGGGCCCAGGGTCGGCGTGGTGGGGTCAGGATCGGTTCGGCATGGGCGGACGAGGTCATTGGATGTCTCGGCGACTCAACCGTGTGCAGATCTGTGGGCCACGGCCCCGGGGGCCGGGCTCATGGATACGGCCGACGGGTCAACGCGTCCAGGTTCCCCGCGACCCAATCCCGGAAGGCCATCCCTGCCGGGGACAGCTCCAGGCCGGCCGGCCCCAGCAGCCGGCCGTACTCGTTGAACGGGGAGGTGAAGTCCAGGCCGTACCAGGCCCAGCGCTGGACCAGACGGCAGTCGTCCCACGGATAGCCCAGGGAACAGTCCTGGGTGTTGAGAAAGTAGTCGAAGGTGGCCAGCATGAAGTCCAGCACCGGCTGGGGCTCGTCCTCGGGCAGGCCCATCATCCAGTTGAGGAGCAGGACTCCGTACTCGGTGACCACCACCGGTTTCTCCTGCTCGCCCTTGGCCTTCAGCCACCAGCGGAACAGCCGGACCTGCTCGTCGATGTATCTCATCTCCATGTGCTCGGGCATGGGCACCGTGGGGTTTCCCTCTGCATCCGGCCGGAACAGGTATGCGCCCGTGTCCACGTCCTCGATGCCCACGGGGATGTCCGCACCCCAGCCATACCGCTTCTCCGGGAGGATGAAGATGTGCATGTTCCACACGTCCACCGGCATCCGTTCCCCGTACCGGGCCTGGTACGCGTCCCACACCCGGTCCAGGTAGCGGAGCCGCAGGGGGGTGATCTGGACCACGCCGCCGATGGCGACCCGGGCCGTGGGATCCGCCCCCTTGATCAGGGTGTAGAGCTCGTGGTAGGCCTCCGCGTACACCTCCGGCAGGATCTCGTCCTGGCGCCCCCCTGGCCAGTCCCGGCGGTCGATCTCGTTGCCCAGCAGCCACAGGGCCCCTGGGTTGGCCCGGGCGATGCGCTGCAGGGTGGCTGCGTCCGGCCAGTAGGTGTAGGAGTAGGGCTCTCGGTAAGGACACCGGGTCCGGTCGTATGCAAGGGGATCGTCCAGAGGGCAGGTGAGGTCCTGGTGGACACGTACCATCTGCACGAACTCCATGCCGTCCGGCCGGGGAGGGGCCTCCAGAGTCCTCCAGGCCAGATACCACCCGGCCTTCATCGATGTTACCCCAAGGCCCTCCGGTTTTCCATCGGCATAGTGCCGCAAGGTGCTCAGGTCCTCCACCGCGTAGCCGATCCGGGTGCCCAGGGCCACACCTCGGCCCAGCAGGGGCAGGTAAAGGGTGTGGGGGATCTCCTCTCCCGGGGACCGTATCGGGAGATCCGGGAGGGGATCGACCCGGCCCGACCGGCTTGGATCCAGCGCGTCCCCGAACGCGGGCAGAGGATGTGCCACGAAGATCAGCCCTCCGGCGAGGAGCAGGCCCACCATGAGCGGACGCCACACCTCCAGGGAGCAATGGGAAGCCATGGGTCATTTCTTCAGGATCGCCAGCCGGCGTCTTGGAAGGGCGGCCCGTTTTTCCCGCCCTGTCACCTGCCGGTACGTCTCAACGATCCGTTGGCCCGCGAGTTCCCACTGGAAGTGTTGGAGGGCCCGCTGCCGCAGCGCCCCTCCCAGGCGACGTCGGTAGCTGTCCGGGTCGGTCGCGGGGAAGAGCGCCTTCTCCAGGCAGTGGGCCAGGTGGGAGACATCGCCCCGCCGGGCGTAGATGCCGTCCAGTCCCAGGTATTCCCGGGCCACCGGGGTGTCGAAGGCCACGGTGGGCAGGCCCACCGCCATGTAGTTCAGGAGCTTGCCCGCCCCCTCGGTGGTGCTGAGCTTGGGGGCCACGGCCACCTGGCCCAGGGCCAGGTATCTCGGTGCCTCCCGGTAGGGGATCCGGCCTGTAAAGGTCACATGTTCCTGGATGCCCAGCTCCTGGGCCTGCTGGGCATAGACCGGGATTCCGGGGAAACCCATCAGGAGGAGGTGGGCCTCTGGGCGCCGGGCCACCAGGAGCTGCATGGCCTGCAGCAGGTGGGGCGTGCCCTGGTGCTCTGCCAGAAGCCCCAGATAGACCACCAGCCGGCGGTGGGGAGGGATGCCCAACCGGGCCCGAAGGGCAGCCCGCTCCGCTGCCGGGTAGCTCTCCGGAGGGCGGAACATCTCCCCGTTCACGCAGTCCGGGAGCGCGTGGATCCGCTCCGGCCGGCAGCCGAACTCCTCCACCAGGAGGCGGGCCGCATGGGTGGTGCTGGTCAACACGGCCGGGACCCTGCGGTCGATCCAGGTCTCCAGTCGATACAGGAGAGGGTACAAGGGGCTGTCGGGCCGCAGAAAGCGGTGGTCCACCATCTCCCCGGTCAGGCTGCCCTGGAAGTCGAAGACCACCGGGAGGCCGAAGAGCCTTCCCAGCACCAGGCCGATGAGCGCGCCCTCATGGAGGTGGGCATGGATGACGTCGAAGCGCTCCCGGACCAGCAGGGTCAGGGTCCGAAGGCCCAGCAGGGCGTCGAAGGCCACCTTGTGTCGGCTGGAGCCCACCTCGTAGTGCTGTCGCCAGGGGATGGGCAGGGTCCGGCGGATGTCCAGGCCGGGGACATCGTTGCCATTGCGGTAGGTGACGATGGTGACCCGATGGCCCATCCGGCCCAGGACCCGGGCCTCCTCCAGGATCCGGACATGGCACCCATAGTCCGCGAAGAAGCTGGTGGGTGCGATCATCAACACGCGGTAACGGTGATCCATGGACCATCCCCGTTCTCTGGATGGTGGGCCCGGTCCAGACGTTCGGCGAGCCGGTGTCTCCGGCCGTCCGGGCGGAAATGGGACGGCTCTGGACACACGTCAAATGACAATTGTAGTCGCCCCGCTGTCGATCGGCCAAATTGGTTGTCAGCCCTGCAAGGCCCTCCGGAACAGGGCCCAGTCGTCCACGGAGAGGAGGCCCGTGGACCAGAGGAAGGTCAGGTAGAGCAGGCCACCCCCCCCGGCCAGGGGGATCCAGAGGAGTGAGCCGGGATCCATCTGCTGGACCCCGAAGGCCACCAGGCCGCCTGTGGACAGGGCCGCGAAGAGCAGCCAGGGGAGCCGTTGCGGCCCCCTCACCGGTGCCTGGGCCTGGCGGAGCAGGTAGAGCCCCACCCCGGCACTGGCCCCGATGGCCGCCACCACCCCCACCGCGGCGCCCACGGGCCCGAAGACGGGGATGAGGGCCGGGAGGAGAAGCGCCATTCCCGCCAGGTGGACCAGGGCCACGGCCAGGCTGGCCCGAGCCCGGTGCTCCACCAGCAGGAGGGTGGTGGCGCCGCTGGCCAGGAAGAAGAGCGGCGCGGCCCAGGCCAATGTCCGCAGCACCGGGGCCCCTGCCGCGGGCGTCACCTGGGGGAAGAGCAGGGCCATCAGGGGCAGGGCCACGGCGGTCAACAGGGCTGCCCCGGGCAACAGGCCCATCACGCCGTAGCGCACGGCCAACCGGGCCAGGCGAATGTACTGCTCCGGCCGCTGGTGGCGGAGACGGCTCAGGGTGGGGTACAGGGCCTGCCAGAAGGTCTGGGTCAGGACCAGGAAGACCCGGACCACCAGATAGGCCGCGCTGTAGATCCCGGTGGTCCGATCGCCGGCCAACACGCTGAGCAGCAGGATATCCGTCCGATGGAGCAGCACGTTGGCCAGGGTCAGGTAGTAGAAGGGTTGGGCCTCCCGAAGCAGCCGACGCCACCTCGGAGAGGTCGACGTCCTGGCCTCCGGCGTGTCGGCCGAGCCCAGCAGCCCGGTGTGGGCCAGGAGCACCAGGCACAGGAGCGCGGAGATCGCCTGGGTGCCCACCAGCACCCCGGCCAGGTGGACCACGGAGCCCCCCAGCACCAGGACCCCCAGGCTGGCCCCCACGATGAGCGCGTTGGTGGTCATCTCCACCCCCATCACCAGCTCCATCCGCTCGGCGGCCTGGAAGACGGTCTCTGCGCTGGAGGTGATGGCGAAGAGGGGCAGGGAGGCCGCGGCCACCAGGAGGACCTGACGGGTCTCCGGGCTGTAGGGCAGCAGCCCGGTGAGCCCTGCCAGGCCAAGCCAGACCAGGACCCCGGCCAGGAGCTGCATGGCCAGGGCCTGGCGGAAGGCCCGGCCCCGGTGGTGGGGCGCCTGGGCCAGGTCCCGGACCAGGAGCCGGGGCAGCCCCAGCTCGCTGAGCACCTGGCTCACGTTCAGGTAGGCCAGGGCTGTGACGTACTGACCCAGGCCCTGGGGGCCCAGGCGGCTGGCGATGACCACCTGGAGCACGAAGCTCAGGCCGATGCGCCACAGGCTGGAGCCGGCCAGGGCGCCCGTGTTCAGGAGCACCCGGCGGTCCGTCCGAGGCATGGGCGAGGGTGGGGCCGGCGGGAGGGAAGGGGTGGAGCTCATGTCGGCGGGATGCGACCGGTGCGCAGGAAACGCCACAGGCGACGCCACCGGTAGAGCCCATGGCGTCGCACGAACCAGGCCAGGGCCAGGAATCCACCCAGCTCCCATCCCCACAGCTCGGGGCGGCGGGTGAAGGCGTACCAGTAGGCCAGGCCGATCCGTTCCTGTTCCGAGCCCCGTTTGCCCCAGCGGTGGAAGTGCCAGCCCCGGAAGGGCCACAGGAAGGTCTGGGGGAAGAACCACAGCCGATCCAGGAGGGCATGCCCGAGCCAGGCCAGCCCGTAGACCCGGGACCTTCCCCGGGAGGTGGCCAGCCAGAACACGGCCAGGAAGGCGAGCAGGGTATGGGCGAAGAGGACCGCAGATCGGTATCGGCGGTAGAAGTAGATCCAGGCCAGGGGCTTGTCCACCAGGTCGGGGCCCATGGCGGCCAGGGCCACCAGCCGGTAGTCCGCGTCGGGGAACAGCCCCCGTCTCTCCTGGGCCAGGCTCAGGGCCAGCCAGGTATAGGCCACGTGGGCGGTGGGCAACATGGGGACTACTCCGCGGGCGGGGCCACGTGCTTGCCGGTCATCATCAGCCCCACCTCCTCCCGGGTGGCCTCTCGGGGATCCACAATGCCCATGAGCCGGCCCTCGAAGATCACCCCCATCCGGTCCGAGAGGCTGAAGAGCTCGTCCAGGTCCTCGCTGATGAGGAGCACCGCCACCCCGGCCTGCTGCTGGTCCAACAGACGACGGCGGACCACCTCGGTGGCGCCCACATCCAGCCCCTGGGTGGGGTAGGAGGCCACCAGGACCTTGGGGCGGGTGGTCAGCTCTCGGGCCAGGATGAGCTTCTGCAGATTGCCACCGGAGAGGGAGCCCGCAGAGGTCTGGATGTTGGGGGTGTCCACGTTGAACTCCTGGACGAGCTCCTCCGCCAGCCGCTGGAGCATGCCCCGGTCCAGAAAGGGGCCTGCAGGGGCCCGGTAGTGCTTCAGCGCGATGTTCTCCATCACCGACATGGAGCCCACCGAGCCCGTGAGGACCCGGCTTTCCGGGATGTAGGCCACGCCGGCCTCGATGATGCGCCGGGGATGGGCGTTGGTGATCTCCTGGCCCTCCAACAGGATCCGCCCGCCCGCGGCCTTGCGCAGCCCAGTGATGGCCTCGGCCAGCTCCTTCTGGCCGTTGCCGGCCACCCCGGCGATGCCGAAGATCTCCCCAGCCCGGACCTGGAAGGAGAGCCCCCGGAGGGCCAACTGCCCCTTGTCGTTGTACGCCTCCAGCTCCTCCACCGCGAGGCGTACCCGGCCCGGCGATGCAGGTGCCTTCTGGATCCGGAAGACCACCTCGCGTCCCACCATGAGCTGGGCCAGGTGCTCCGGGCGGGTCTGGGGGGTCACCTTCTCGCTGGCCACCACCCGGCCCTTGCGCAACACCGTCACCCGGTCCGCGAAGCGGATGACCTCGTCCAGCTTGTGGCTGATGAAGACAATGGTCTTGCCCTCGTCCACCATCCGCTGCATGGTGCGGCCCAGGGCCTCGGCCTCCTGGGGGGTGAGGACCGCGGTGGGCTCGTCCAGGATCAGGAGCCGCGCGCCCCGGAAGAGGGCCTTCAGGATCTCCACCCGCTGCTGCTCCCCCATGCTGAGCTGCCAGATGTAGGCCTGGGGATCTACGTGGAGGTCGTACTGGTCTCCCACCCGGCGGATCCGCTCGGCCACCTGCTCCATGTCCAGGTGGAAGCGGGGCTCCGGCATCCCCAGGATCACGTTCTCGGCCACGGTCAGGTTGGGCACCAGCTTGAAATGTTGGTGGACCATGGCGATGCCCAGGGCAAAGGCGTCTCGGGGCGAGTGGATGGCCACCGGCCGGCCGTCCATGCGGATCTCCCCTTCCTCCGGCAGGTACAGGCCGATGAGGACGTTCATCAGGGTGGACTTGCCCGCGCCGTTCTCGCCCAGGAGGGCGTGGACCTCCCCCCGGCAGACGGTCAGGTTCACCCGGTCGTTGGCCACCACACCGGGGAAGCGCTTGGTGATCTGGATCATCTCCACCGCGGGGGTGCAATCCTGGGCCATGGGCGCTCTCCTGCTCGGCTCCGAATCGACAGCGGGATGGGTACAGCCGCTCGGGATACCGGGTAAGGATTATAGACGAAGATCCCGATCTCGGACAATCGTTTCCGGAAGCGTCTCGGCGGAAGGGGATGGCCGTGGGCCCGGGGAGAGCCGTGGCGGCCGGTCCGGCTCCGCGCTGCGGAAACGCTGGTAGTCTCGGCTGCGGAGCTCGTGGACCATCCGCTCCACCTCGGCCGGTTCGAAGCCGAAGCGGCGCAGCACCTGTTGGAAGATGGCCAGAGCCGTCTCGTACTCCTCGGGGATGACCTCGTCCGCGCCCAGTTCCTGCAGCGCGGGCACCTCGGCCACATGACGGGTGCGGACGAGGAGCAGCCCGGTGGGGTTCAGCTCCCGCACCAGCCCGGTGACCCGGCGGGTGGCCACCGGGTCGTCGATGGCCACCACCACCATGTGCGCGTGGTCCACCCCCACGTGGAGCAGGGCCGACCGGCGGGTGGCATCGCCGTAGAAGATAGGCTCCCCTCGGGACTGCTCCCGCTGTACCGTGTCTGGGTTCAGCTCCAACACCGCATAGGGCACCTGGGCCAGCCGGGCGGCCAGGGCCACGTTGCGGCCCACCACGCCATAGCCCACCACCACCAGATGGTCCCGCAGCCGTACCTGGGGCTCCCGCACCCGGAGGGGACGGCGTCCCCGACGCAGGCCCGAAGGCCAGGGCAGGCGGAGGAGACCCTGCACGAGCCCCGGGGCCGCGGCCATCAGCGAGGGCGTGGCCGCCATGGTGAGCACGGCAAAGGCCAGGAAGTACTGGTACAGGTCGCCGGGCAGAAGGCCGTGTTCCAGGCCGACACCGGCCAGCACGAAGGAGAACTCGCCCACCTGGGCCAGGGCCAGGCCGGCCCGGAAGGCCGTGCGCAGGGATGCACCCCAGATCACCGCGGCCACGCTGGCCAGCACCCCCTTGAGCAGGATGACCCCACCGGTGAGCAGGGCCAGGATCCCCAGGTGGTCCACCACAAAGCCGATGTCCAACAACATCCCCACCGAGACGAAGAAAAAGGTCATGAACATGTCTCGAAACGGGGTGATGTGGTCCAGGGTGTGGTGGCTGTAGGGCGATTCGGAGACGATGAGGCCGGCCAGGAAGGCCCCGAAGGCCAGGGAGAGCCCGGCCAGGGACGCGACCCAGGCAATGCCCAGGCACAGGCCCACCAGGGCCAGGAGGAAGAGCTCCGGCATCCGGGTCCGGGCCACCTGGTGCAGGAGCTCGGGAACGATCCACCGGGCCGCCAGGAAGACGATGCCCAGGGCCCCCGCACTGCGCAGGGCCAGCCCCACCATCTCCCCCAGCCCCATGGACGGCCCGTTGGCCAGCAGGGGCACGGCCAGCAGGAAGATCACCGCCACCAGGTCCTGGAAGATGAGGATCCCAACGGCCATCTGCCCGTGGGCCGTGTCCAGCTCGGCCCGGCTCTGGAGCAGACGGGTGACGATGGCGGTGCTGCTCAGGGCCACCAGCCCACCGAAGAGGATGGCCTGGCCCGGTGGGAGGCCCAATGCCAGGCCCAGGGCCGCCACCGCGGCCCCGGTCAACCCCACCTGCAGGGGTCCCCCGACCAGCACCGCCCGACCCAGGGCGACCAGCCGTTCCAGGGAGAACTCGATGCCCAGGGTGAAGAGGAGCGCGATGACGCCCAGCTCGGCCAACACCTCCACCTCGTGGACGTTGCGGACCAAGGACAGCCCATAGGGCCCCACCACCGTCCCCGTGACGAGAAACCCCATGATGGGGGGCAACCGGATCCGGTGGAAGAGGTAGGTGATGGCCATGGCCACCAGAAAGATGATCGCGGTGTCCTGGATCAGCGCGAACCCCATCCTCTCCTCCCTCCCCACCGGCCGGTCTAATCGGTCTCCTCCTCCAGGAGCGCGGCCACCCGCCGGCGATCGATCTTGCCCGAGGCCGTCTGGGGAAGCCGCGCCACCGCCCGCACATGGCGAGGGACCTTGTACCCCGCCAACCGACGTCGACAGAGACGGATCAGCTCCGCCTCGTCCACCCGGAGCTGGGGCCTCACCTGGACCATGGCCACCACCCGCTGGCCCCATTCCGGATCGGCCAGGCCCACCACACAGGCCTCCTCCACGGCCGGATGTTGTCGGAGCACCGCCTCCACCTCGCTGGGATCCACGTTCTCGCCGCCGGTGACGATCCGGTCGCTTCGCCGCTGGACCACCCAGAGGTCTCCCTCCAGGTCCAGGTAGCCCAGATCCCCGGTGTGCAGCCATCCGCCGGCCAGGGTCTGGGCCGTGGCCGGCGGATCGTCGAAGTACCCGGCCATCACCTGGGGGCCGCGAACCCAGATCTCGCCCACCTGGCCCCGCGGCACCTCCTGGCCCTGGGGGTCCACCACCCGTACCTGGGTGAAGAGCAAGGGGCGGCCCACCGTGCCGGGCTTGGCCCGGACCTGCTCGGGGAGGGCCGTGGCCACCTGCGAGGCCGCCTCGGTCAACCCATAGGTGGCGGCCACCGGCACCCGAGCCGCCAGGGCCGCTGCCAACAGCTCGGGGGGAGCGGCCGCGCCGCCCAACAACACCCGTCGCAGACGGGAGGGCCAAGGTCCGGGGTCCGCCTGCAGCAGTCGGTAGAGCATGGTGGGCACCAGGGAGGTCAGGGTCACCCCATCCGCTTCCAGGCTGGCCCGGAACGCGGCCACGTCGAATCCCTCCTGCAACACCAGGGCCGTGCCGTACAGACACGACCGGAACACCAGCGCGAGCCCCCCCACATGGTAGAGGGGCAGGCAGCTCAGCCACCGGTCCTCCGGATCCACCCCCAGGCGAAAGGCCGAGGCCACCGCGCTCCACAGGTGGTTGGCGAAGGTGAGCATCGCGGCCTTGGGCTCCCCGGTGGTCCCCGAGGTGAAGACCAGGGCCTGGACCCGATCTCCGGGCGGGTCGGGCTCCTGGGTGGGAGCCGGGGGGCGGGAGAACGAGGGCCACCGCTCCCCGGCCCGGACGTCCTCCTCCCCGGGCAGCCGGCTGGGGGAGCGCCACCGTTCTGGGGCCAGGGCCGCGGCCTCCTCCCGCGTCGGCCCCTGGAGCGCGATGGCCAGTGAAGGGCCGATCCGGGCCAGCTGCTTCGCCCGTTCCGGCGCGGTCCACCGGGTGTTCAGGGGCACCAACACCCCTCCGAGCCGGGCCACCCCGTGGACCAGGGCCACGTACAGGGGGGAGTTGGGCAGCAGCACGGCCACCCGGTGGCCGGGCCCCACCCCGTCTGCGGCCAGGGCATGGGCCACGCCGTCTGCCCAACGGTCCAGCTCCCCGTAGGTCAGTGCCCGGCCCTGGAAGAGCAGGGCCAGGCGTGTGGGTGTCGCCGCAGCCCGGGCCCGCAGCCAGTCCGGGGCTTCCCACGGGCTCGCTTGGGAGAGCGGCAGGGCAGCCATGGGCTAGGGCCACCGGGGGAAACGCTCGAACTCCGGTCGGCGTTTCTCCACAAAGGCGTCCCGGCCCTCCCGGGCCTCCTCGGTCATGTAGGCCAGTCGGGTGGTCTCGCCGGCGAAGATCTGTTGCCCCACCAGGCCGTCGTCGATGAGGTTGAAGGCGTACTTGAGCATCTTGATGGCCGTCGGGCTCTTGCCGTTGATGGCAAGGGCCCACTGGAAGGCCGTCCTCTCCAGCTCTGCGTGGGGCACCACCGCGTTGACCATGCCCATCTGGAAGGCCTCCTCCGCGGAGTAGACCCGGCCCAGGAAGAAGATCTCCCGGGCCCGTTTCTGGCCCACCTGTCGGGCCAGGTACGCGGAGCCGTAGCCCGCGTCGAAGCTGGCCACGTCGGGGTCGGTCTGCTTGAACCGGGCGTGCTCCCGGCTGGCCAGGGTCAGGTCACAGACCACGTGGAGGCTGTGGCCGCCGCCCACGGCCCAGCCGGGCACCACCGCGATGACCACCTTGGGCATGAAGCGGATCAGGCGTTGCAGCTCCAACACGTTGAGCCGGGCCAGGCCCGTGTCGTCCACGTAGCCTGCCGCGCCTCGCACCCGCTGATCGCCGCCTGAACAGAAGGCCCATCCGCCGTCCTTACGGGAAGGGCCGTTCCCTGTCAACAGCACGGTCCCGATGGACATGTCCTTCCAGGCGTCCTCGAAGGCCTCGATCATCTCGTCGATGGTCTCCGGACGGAACGCGTTCCGCACCTCCGGCCGATTGAACGCGATGCGGGCCACGCCCTGGGTCTTGTGGTAGGTGATGTCCTGGTATTCCCGCACCTCCGTCCAATCCGCTCCAGAGGCAGCCAGCTGTTCCGTGGGCACGAATCGGGGGTATTCCTGGGTGTTCATGGCCGAATCCTTTTCCCTCCTGATGTGGGTGTGGCGGGAGATGGCGTGTCCTACAGGGAGCCCGCGGCCCGGTGGAGAGATGCCACCAGGCGCCGTCGTCGCTCCTCGTCCTGGGCCCCATCGGTGACCACCTGGAGCACCGCGGCCGGCCCCTCCAGGGCCTGGCCCAGGGCCCGGTCCAGCGAGGGGCCGTCGTGGACCCGCGCGAACGCCAGGCCGTACATCCGGGCCGCGGGCTCGAAGTCCAGGCCGTGGGGCGTCAGGAACAGCTCCTGGAAGGGAGGTTCGTGGGCGGCAATGGGCAGGCGGCGGAAGATCCCGCCGCCGTTGTTGTGGAGCACCACGATGGTGGCGTTGTCCAGGCCATGGTGGCGCACGGCCAGGAGGCCGTTCAGGTCGTGGTAGAAGGAGATGTCGCCGACGAGGAGCACCGTGGGGCGGCCCGGATCCGCCGCGGCCACTCCCAGGGCCGTGGAGACCATCCCGTCGATGCCGCTGGCCCCTCGGTTGCCGAAGACCCGGATCTCCCGGGACGAGGCCGGCACGAACTGGTCCACGTGGCGGATGGGAAGGCTGTTGCCCAGGACCAGGTTCGCGCCTGGGGGGAGCGCATCCACCACCCGGCGCACAGCCTGGGCATCCCACCAGCCCTCCCCCAGCCCGGTGTGGTGGAGGGCCTGGGTCCGCTCCTCCAGGGCCTGCCAGATCTGGGCCCAGGTGCCGGGCCCTCGCCGGGGCAGGGCGGCCATCAGGGCCCGACAGGTGGCCTCCTCGTCCGCCTGGAGGAAATGGGTGACCCGGTGGGTGTCGTCGGCCCACACGCCGCTGGCCCGTACATGGACCTGCACCGGAGGGCGGGTCCGTTCCAGGTAGCTGTGGAGCCCCTTGGCGGTGGGGATCCCGCCGAAGCGGAGCACCGCCTGGGGAGGCTCTCCGGCCGGAGGATGCTGCAGGAAGGTCTCGTACCCGGCCAGGATGGGCGTATCCACTCCATGGGGGCCAAAGCGGACCCCGGAGAGCGGGTCGGCCAGGATGGGGTAGCCCAGGTGGCGGGCCAGCTCCGCCACCGCGGCGGGGAACCCCCCACCCGGACAGCCTGGGCCACAGAGGATCCACCCTCGCTCTACCGGGGCCAGCAGGGCTGCCAGGGCCTGGATGGCCGCCTCGGTAGGCCGGAGTTCCCCCCGTAGGATCTGGGGCGGCGGGGGCTGGCAGGGTTCCGGTTGGAAGCGGGTGGAGGGTTCCAGGGGCTTGCGGAAGGGCAGGTTGATGTGGACCGGGCCCCGACGCAGGCCGTTCGCGATGGCCACGGCCCGGGCGGCCAAGGTGCGCAGATGGCGGCGCAGCACCGGGGGCGGATCCGCCTCGGGTACCGGCACGTCCACGGCCCACAGCACGTGGTCGCCGTAGAGCTTCACCTGGTCGATGGTCTGGTTGGCCCCGCTGTCCCGCAGCTCCGGGGGACGGTCCGCGGTGAGGAGGAGCAGGGGAACCTGGCTCTGGTAGGCCTCCACCACGCCGGGGTGGAACTCCACCGCTGCGGTGCCGGAGGTGCAGACCAAGGCCACCGGCCGCCCCTTGGCCAGGGCCAGCCCCAGGGCGAAGAAGGCCGCGCTGCGTTCGTCCAGGTGGCGATACACCCGGAGGGCCGGATGGGCGTGGCAGGCCAGGACCAGGGGCGTGGAACGGGATCCCGGGGCCAGGCAGACGTCCTGGACGCCGGAGCGGGCCAGGGCGTCCACCAGGATCTCAGCGTAGGACAGGTTGGGATTGGGGGTCGTCCGGGTCATGGTCTTGGCAGGGGACGGGGTCTCGGTCTGGGGTCAGGGAGCCAGGGGCCAGGGCCTCCAACATGGGCCGAAACTTCCACTCGGTCTCCTCCCACTCCCGTTCGGCCACCGAGTCGGCCACGATGCCCGAGCCCGCGTAGAGCCACGCCCGCTTTTCCTGGACCACCGCGGAGCGGATGGCCACGGCAAAGGTGCCGTCCAGATCGGGGTCGATCCAGCCCACCGGGCCCGCGTACCAGCCCCGCAGGGTGGGCTCGTGTTCCTGGATGAAGGCCAGGGCGAGTTCCCGGGGAGTGCCGCCCATCGCCGGGGTCGGGTGGAGCTCCTGAACCAGGGGAAGGACCCCGGGCGCTTCCTTCAAGGTACCCTGGATGGGTGTGTGCAGATGGTGGATGTTCCGCAGGGCAAGCACCTGGGGCATGCTGGGCACGGTCAACGTCCGGGCGAAGGGCTCCAGCCGCCGGCGGATGGAGGCCACCACCAGCGCGTGTTCGTGACGGTCCTTCACCGAGGCCAACAGGGCTCGGGCCAGGGCCCCATCCGCCTCTGGGGTGGTGCCGCGAGGGCTGGAGCCGGCCAGGGCCATGGTGCTCACCTGCTCTCCCTGGACCTGGACCAGGAGCTCTGGGGTAGCGCCCAGGAAGGCGTGGCCAGGCCGAGGTTCGAACAGGAAGAGGAAGCAGTCGGGGTATCGGCCTTCCAGCCGTTCCAGAGCCTCGACGATGGGGAGAGGGGCCTCTCCATGGAGCTGGCAGACACGGGAGAGGACCACCTTCTGGAGAGGGGTGGACCGAAAGCGGGCCTGGGCCAGGTGGATGAGCCGGGCCCAGGTTGGGAAGGACAAGGGATAGTCCACCTGGACTCTGACGGTCCTGTCTGAAGGCGGTGTCTGCGGGCCGGCGGCTCTCTCCTGGAGCCGGGCATAGCGCTCGTCCAGGGCCTCTCGGAGGAGGGGCAGGTTGGCCATGGGCCGTTCCTCCGCGGGCAGGAGGACGTTCACCGTGAGCCAGGCCTGGCGGCCCCGGCAGGCAAGCTGGAAGTGGGGCAGGATGAAGTGGGCCGGATGGAAAGCGGTCCAGGTGATGTCGGGGATGAAGTCCTCTCGGAAGGAGAAGCCCCCGAAGAGACGGGGCCGGGCCAGGGGATCCTCGCCGGCCAGGATCACCCCCTGGCTGAACAGCGCTCGGGCCTGCCGTTGGATGGCGGCGAAGCGGGCTTCTCCGTAGCCCATCAGGTGGGCGGCCACCCCGACCCCTGCCCACACGGTGCCGGTCCGGCCGTCTCGCCAGAGGAAGCGCTCCTGGCCCTGGACCGCCCGCAGAAAGGCCATGGGGCGCAGCCCCGGGGCCGGCCGGGCCAGGCTGAGCAGGCGTCCATGGAGGGCCACCTGGTATTCGTCCGAGGAGCTCAGGCCCGCGACCGGGGAAACGGCGGCCATGGCATCACCTCGTCTCTTCCAGGGTCTCGGCTGCGGCCACACTGCGCAGGAGCATGGGGACCAGGGTCTCCACGATGCGATCTGGGGTGGGCTCCCCGGTGTAGACCCAGCGGATGGTCACATGGTAGATGCTGCCCATCCAGGCGTGGGCCACCACCCCGGTGTCCACCGGCGGGATCTCCCCCGCGGCCACGGCCTGGTCCAGGTGGAGCTGGATCAGGCCGGCAAAGCGATCGTGGATCTCCATCCGCTTCTGCTCGAAGACGCTGCCCAGCCCGGCCGCCTGGACCAGGAGGATCTTGGCCGGACGGCGGTACTTGCCGAAGGTCTCCAGACAGGCGTGGAGGGCGGCCGCCACCTTGGCCATGGGGCTCTCGTGCGCCTGGATGGCCTCGGTGATCCGGCGTTCCAGGAGATCCGCGAACTTCTCCAGCAGGGCCAGGAAGAGGCGCTCCTTGTTGGGGAAGTGGAAGTAGATGGCTCCCTTGGAGGTGCCCGACTCGGCCACGATCTCGTCCAGGCGGGTGTCGTGATAGCCCTTGCGGCTGAAGAGGTTCAGGGCCGCGTCCAGAATGCGCTCTCGGGTTCCCATGGGATCTCGCGAGGATGTGTGCTCGGCCACGCGTCCTCCTGTCTGGACCATCTCCTGGTTGGAGCGCAGGGAGCGGCCTGGCCGGGGCGCTCCCTGGCTGCGCTGTAAACCGACCGGTCAGTCGGTCCAGTGTACCATGGAATGGTCCCAGCCTCCAAGCCGGATGGACCGCCACACCCCGGGTAGGGTGACGAGACCCCTGGTTTCTCCGGCGTGGTATCATGGAGGCGATGACCGGGGAGCCACCCGGTGGGACCGGCTGTCCGGATCGGCCATTGCGGAACGCCGAGGAGGGATCTCATGGTGCAACGAGCGGTGATCTTGGGGGCTGCGGGCCGGGACTTCCACAACTTCAACGTACATTTCCGGGATAACCCGGGCTATCGGGTGGTGGCCTTCACCGCCGCCCAGATCCCCAACATCGAGGGGCGGCGCTACCCGCCGGAGCTGGCCGGCGAGGGCTATCCCCAGGGCATCCCCATCGAGCCGGAGGCGGAGCTGGAGCGGATCATCCGCGAAGGCCAGGTGGACGTGGTCGTCTTCAGCTACTCGGACGTGAGCCACCAACACGTGATGGCCCTGGCCGGTCGGGCCATGGCCGCGGGCGCGGACTTTCTCCTGCTGGGGCCTCGGCACACCATGCTCCAGGCCCGAGTGCCGGTGGTGGCGGTCTGCGCCATGCGCACCGGCGCGGGGAAGAGCCAGACCAGCCGGCGGGTGGTCCAGATCCTGGGGGAGCGAGGCCAGCGGGTGGTGGCCGTGCGCCATCCCATGCCCTACGGGGATCTGCGGGCCCAGGCGGTGCAGCGCTTCGCCTCCTGGCAGGACCTGGACCGTTACCGGGTCACCATCGAGGAGCGGGAGGAGTACGAGCCCTACATCCGCCAGGGCCACGTGATCTACGCCGGAGTGGACTACCAGGCCATCCTGCGCCAGGCCGAGCAGGAGGCGGACATCCTGGTCTGGGATGGGGGCAACAACGACCTGCCCTTCTACCGCCCGGACCTCCACATCACCGTGGTGGATCCCCTGCGGGCGGAGCATGGCGCCACCTACTTCCCCAGCCCGGCCAACATGCGCCTGGCGGACGTCTTCGTGGTCAACAAGGTGGACACGGCCAGCTTCCAGGAAGTGGAGCAGGCCCGGGCCCTCTGCCGGGAGATGAATCCCCGGGCCCGGGTGGTGGAGGCAGCCAGCCCCCTCTTCATAGAGGATGGCCAGAGCATCCTGGGCAAGCGGGTGCTGGTGGTGGAGGACGGGCCCACCCTGACCCACGGGGAGATGGCCTTCGGCGCAGGGTGGCTGGCGGCCCGTCGCTACGGCGCAGGGGAGATCGTGGATCCTCGACCCTACGCGGTGGGCTCCATCCAGGAGACCTATGCCCGGTGGCCTCAGATCGGAGCCGTTCTGCCGGCCATGGGCTACGGCCCGGAGCAGATGGCCGAGCTGGCCAAGACCATCCGGCGAGCTCCGGTGGATCTGGTGATCGTGGCCACGCCCATCGACCTGCGTCGCCTCATCCAGTTGGACAAGCCGGCCCTGCGGGTCCGCTATGAGCTCCAGGAGATCGGCGAGCCCACCCTGGCAGCGATCCTGGACGAGTGGCTGGAAGGGTGGGCCGGCGAGTAGATGGGGTTCGGGCCTGGAGGGGTCGGGGTTGTCCCAATGGTCGGTGGGGTGGGGGGTCTGCGCATGGGAGCATGCGCACTCCTCAGATGGTGAGTCGGGATGGAAGCACATGTACCGAGGTATGCATTCCTCGAGATGGGTGTTTTTGTGTAGTAGGGGCGCGGATTTAGCTTCTATGTGCCTGCCTTTCGAAAATGAGGAGTGCGCATTCTCAAATGCGCACGGATTTCCAGAATTGCTGACTCCTCGCGCGGAGAAGGGGGCCCCCACTATGCCAATACCTCGCTTCCACATTCAGGGACACGTCTACTACGTCACGACCAATGTCTACCGGCGCCTTCGGCTGTTCACTCGTCCATCCCTCGTGTTGCCTCTTCTGGACAGCCTGAATTTCTATCGTCACAGATACACCTTCAAATTGCTCGGCTACGTCATCATGCCGGATCATCTGCATCTGCTGGTCTGGCCTCAAGACCCCGAGCAAATGGGAGCGTTTATGCGGGATTTCAAGAAGTTCACCGCGGTCCGGCTGATCCGCCAGGCGGAAGTTGAAAAGGACCACAAATTGTTGACTGCTTTCGAGGCAGCGGGCTCTGAAACGGGACGGAGTGAGCGCAAGGTCTGGCAGGACAGCTATTGGGATCTGAATATCTACACTGAGCGCTTCCTACGGCAGAAACTCAACTACATGCATCGCAATCCCGTTCGCGGCAGGATTGTGGAACATCCGGAGGCGTACCCGTATTCGAGCTATCGCAACTATGTGTTGGGGGACGAGGCTTTGATCGAAATCGATCGGGGTTGGCTCTGAAACATGCGCATGGGAGCATGCGCACTCCTCAGGTGGGGGTGGGGACATGTGTCTTGGGGTTCAAGGTCGGAAGGGTCGGGGTTGTCCCAATGGTCGGTGGGGCGGGGGGTCTGCGCATGGGAGCATGCGCACTCCTCAGGTGGGGGTTGGATTGGTGGTATGCGTATGAGGGGCTGAGGCGATGTTGTCGAGGTCAAGGGGGGTGTTTTTCTGTGCCCCTCTTGACCTCCAGGGTGCATCTCGGTCCAGGTGGATCCGAGGGGTTTGTCATGGCAGCCCGGCGACTTTTCAGGCGGCTTTCTACTGATAGAGGAGTCCGATGCGGGCGGGGAAAATACAGGTCCGCGGGAGGGATGGGATCGAGCGCGGACAGGGGCGGTGGAGTGCCGGGGAGCCCGTCCGTCCGGGTATCACCATTTCACCCGGCTGAACAGGCGGAGCCCCTCCTCGCCGTACTCCTCCTGGATGCGGCGTGCATGGTCCAGCACCAGGTCGTAGATACGCCGTAGCTCGGCCACGGGGTGGGGGTGGTCGTCCACCCGAAGGTTGTGGACCATTCGGGGGATGGGGCTGGCCACCAGGAGTGCAGCAGACTGTTTGCCGCGCTTGTCGCCACCTGCCGCCTGACCTGCCTCCAGGGCCCGGAGCAGGCGGAGGCTCAGCTCCTCACCCGCCTGCCAGGCCTGTTCGTAGGCCTTGGCCATGGCCTGGATCACCTCGGGGCCGGTGAGCATGTTCCCCGCGACGGTGTAGCCATCGCCCTGGAGGTGGCCGGCCCAGGGCACGCACAGTTCCCCGGTGAAGGCGAAGGTCCCGTCTGGGCCGACCCCGTGGAGCTGACGCCGCTCCCGGTCCGCGTCGGCCTCCAACAGGGCCTTCAGGCCGATCTCCAGGGGGACGCCGGCCTGGAGCAGTGCGATGCCGTGCCTGCCCAGGTCTGTGTTCACCCGGGCCTGGGTCGCGATGGCCCCCTGGAGGGAGACAAAGGGCACCAGAGAGCCCACGTGGGGCCGAGCCGTGCTCACGGCCACGCCAAAGCTGCCTTCCTCGGGGTCGTGGGCCACGATGGAGAAGGTGTTCAAGGCAAGTTCCATGTTAGGATCTCTAATGGCGCTCCTCGGTGTGTTCACGCACGTCCAGCATGTCCCGCAGCGCGTCGCCCAGGAAGTTGATGCTGAGCACCGTCAGGGTGATGGCCAGGCCCGGGAAGACGGCCAGCCACCATCCTCGGGAGAAGAAGCTGCGGGCATCGCTGAGGATCAGCCCCCAGGTGGGGGTGGTGGGCTTGACGCCCAGCCCCAGGAAGGAGAGTCCGGCCTCGGCCAGGATGGCGTAGGAGACGCTCACCGTAGCCTGGACGATCACCGGGGCCAGGGTGTTGGGCAGGATATGACGGAAGAGGATCCGGATGTCCGATGCGCCCATGGCGCGGGCGGCCAGCACGAACTCCTGTTCGCGGAGGGAGAGGACCATACCCCGCACGATGCGGGCGAAGTCGTCCAGGAAGGCCAGGGTCACCGCGATGATGACGTTGGAGAGGCCGGTGCCGAAGACGGCCACCAGGTAGACCGCGATGATGAAGTTGGGAAAGGCCCACTGGAGGTCGATGTAGCGCATGATGAGGTTGTCGATCCACCCCCCGTAGTAGCCGGCCACCAGGCCCAGCACCACCCCGACCACCATGGAGATGAGGACGGTGGTGATGCCCACGAAGAGGGAGATCCGGGACCCATAGACGATGCGGCTGAAGAGATCTCGGGAGAGGTCGTCCGTGCCCAGGGGGTGGGCCCAGGAGGGAGGGGCCAGGAACGCATATTCCTGGGCGTTGGGATCGTAGGGGGCGATCTGCGGGGCCCACAGGGCACTGCCTATCAACACCAGGAGGAAGACCAGGGCCAGGGCTGCAGGGCGGTTGCGGCGCAGGATCTTCCACCAACGCCAACGGCCACGGCGTGGAGGAACCCGCTCCCAGCCCGGGGACTGGATGGATGTGGCAGTGGTTGTCTCGGTCACGGTGGTTCACGCCTCACGTGTCGTCGCGTTCAGGTCTCGTACCGGATACGGGGATCGATCACGGTGTACAGGATGTCCACCAGGAGGTTGGAGAAGACGAAGACCATGGAGACCACCAGGATGGCCCCCTGGACCACCGGGTAGTCCCGGTTCAGGATGCCCTGGATCAGCACCCGGCCCAGGCCTTTGATGGCGAAGACGTTCTCCACGATGACCGTGCCGGACATGAGGAGGGCGAAGGCGATGCCCATGACGGTGACCACGGGGATCAGCGCGTTCTTCAGCCCGTGGACCAGGATGACCGTTCGCTCGTGGAGCCCCTTGGCCCGGGCCACCTTGATGTACTCCGAGTTCAGCACCTCCAGCATGGCGGAACGGGTCATGCGGGCGATGATGGCCGAAAAGGGCGTTCCCGCGGCCACGGCCGGCAGGATCAGGTGGGAGAACCAGGGCCAGAGGCCGTCGGAGAGGGGCTTGTACCCGATGGCCGGCAGCCACCCGAGCTTCACTGCGAAGACGATGATCAGCAGGATGCCCAGCCAGAAGTCGGGCATGCTGAGGCCCAGAAAGGCCAGAAAGGTCATGGAGTGGTCCAGCAGGGAGTTGCGGCGGATGGCGGAGACGATGCCGGCCACCAGGGCGATGCTCAGGGAGATGACCAGGGAGAGGGCAGCCAGAGAGAGGGTCCGGGGCAGGGCCTCGGCGATGATGCGGCTCACGGCCACGTTGCTGCCGTAGATGGAGTTGCCCAGATCCCCCTGGAGGGTTCGCAGCATCCACAGGCCATATTGGACGTAGACGGGCTTGTCCAGGCCGAACTTCTGGCGGAGCTGCTCGGCCATGGAGGGATCCACATCCGCGAGCATGGCCGAGATGGGATCGCCGGGCACTGCGCGCAGGGCGAAGAAGACCAGGGTGCCCACCGCCCACACCACCACCAGGGCGGCCAGTGTGCGTCGAATGATGTAGCGGGTCATGGTTCGGAGGCAAGTCCTCGGGCAAGGGCGGCGGAACGTGCCGCTCGGTTTCAGGGCTCCGGCGCCCGGCCATCCCTGGAGGCGGCCGGGCGCCGACGTGCCGCAGAGCGTCCCAGGCTAGCTCTCCAGGGTGGTCCGGTCCAGGTCCACCAGGCCGGGGATCCGGCTCTCCGCGGGGAAGTTGACCTCCTTCCGGTAGACCAGGATGTCCAAGGGGTGGTACAGGAACGCGGCCGCCACCTTGTCCGAGGTGATCTGGTTGGCCTTCTGGACCAACTCCTTGCGCCGGTCCAGGTCGGTCTCGGCCCGCTCCTCCTCCACCAGCGCGTCCACCTCGGCATCGGAGAAGTAGCCAAAGGGCAGGTCCTCCGGACGATTGGGGCCGTTGAACTTGGCCGTGGTGATCATCCAGTCCACCAGGGCATCGTCCGGGTCGTAGTCGCCCCCACTGCCGATGCGCAGGGTGTCGAAGTCCATGGAGTTGAAGAAGTCGATGAGCACCGGGAAGTCCTTGATGTCCAGCTCCAGGGTGATGCCCAGGTTCTTCTGGAGCATGTCCACCAGGATCTCGCCCTCCCGTTTGCCTGCAGGGGTCACCATGAGCTTCAGCGTGGGGAAGCCCTGGCCGTCGGGATAGCCGGCCTCGGCCAACAGCCGTTGGGCCTCGGCCAGATCAAAGCGCTGCAGGCTGCTCTGGTTGATGGCCGTGTCGAAGAAGAAGCGCATGGCCGGGTTGACGGAGCCGTAGGCCGGCTCGCCTCGGCCGAAGAGGGCCCGCTGGATCAGGGCCTCCCGGTCGATGGCCTTGGCGATGGCCAGACGGACCTTGAAGCCCGGCTCCTGGAGCAGCTCCTCCACGGACTTGTTGAAGTCCGGCACTCGGAAGGGATCCCGGTGGGGGTTCATCCACAGGGCCTGGAAGCCGGGGCCGGTGATCTCGGAGACCACCAGATCCGGGTTGGCCACGAAGCGGTCGATGAGCTCGGCTGCCGGGGCGTTGCCGCCGATGAGGTGGATGTCCCCGGCCTCGATGGCTGCGGCCAGGGGCTCGGGCTCGGGGATGGGGATGAAGGTGATCTTGTCCAGCTTGGGCCGCTGGGGGTCGTAGTAGTCGTCGAAGGCCTCCACCACCACTCCCTGGCCGAGCTGGTGCTCCACCACCCGGAAGGGGCCGGTGCCCACGGGGGTGAGGCCGTACTGTTCGGGGCCCATCTCCTCCAGGGCCCGTCGGTTGACGATGGTCATGGCCCGGCCGCTGGACCGCTCCAAGGTCTTCACCAGGAGGGAGGCCTGGGGCTTCTCCAGCAGGATCTGGACGGTGTAGTCGTCCACCTTCACCACGTCCTGGATGTTGGCCAACACGCCGGAGTGGATGGACTGTTCAGGGTCCTTGGAGCGGTTGTAGGTGAAGAGGACGTCGTCGGCGGTGAAGGGGTCGCCGTTGTGGAAGGTGACGCCCTCCCGGAGGTAGAAGGTCCAGGAGAGGCCGTCGTCGGAGGGTTCCCAGTCCACGGCGAGGTCGCCTTCGGCGACCAGGTCGGGGTTGATGTGTGTGAGTCCACTGAGGACGTTGGAGGCGATCTGGAACTGGAGGACCTGGTTGATCTGTGCGGGGTCAAGGGTTCGGATCTCGTTGGTGCCTGCCCAGCCGCAGATGAGGTGTCCTCCGGGTCGGGTTTGGGGTGCGGGCTGTTGGGCGGGTGCGGCCTGCTGGGGGGAGGTGGTCTGGGCCGGGGTTTGGGTTGGGGCGCAGGCGGCCAGGACGTCGGCCACGGAGAGGATGCCGGCGGCGGCCATGAGTCGGAGGACGGTTCGGCGGGAGAGTGTGGGGCCGCTGAGCTGTTGTTTGGTGAGGCCGAAGAGGGGGTCTTTGGGGTCGAAGTCGTGGGCCCAGCGCCACAGCTCCCGGAAGCGGCGTCGGGTCTCGTTGGAGAGCGGGTCCAACATCCGTCGCATGGGTCGACCTCCTTTGTGGAATGGGGTGCACGGCGAGCAAAACCGGTGTAGAAGGCCGGGCTGCAGCCACCCAGCGCATACACTTTCTCGGGGGCCTCTCACTTTTACCAGAGTTCGCTGAGAAAGTCAACCGGTGAAAAAACGTCCCGGGCACCCGAGCCGGCTGCGCCCGGCAGGCTGTGCCGTCGGGGACGTGGGCAGAGCAGGGGTCAGACCTCTTTCCGGCGGGAGCGAGGTCGGTCGATCAGCCAGTACCCCAGGACGCCGTACACAGGGGCCCAGACCAGCCCGTTCAGGATCTCCAGGGCCCAGTACTGAGGAGAGGCGATGGAGAGGGGTGTGGCAGGCACCAGGAGCGAGCTGGCCCACTGGCTGGGCCAGGCGTGGATCTGGCGCAGGAAGAAGGCCGGCATGCCCACCAGGGGGGCCAGGGCGGGCGCCACGGTACCCAACATCCAACTGGCCAGGTAGAAGCCCAGGGCCACCGTCGCCAGGACCAGGCCCAGGGCCGCGCCGGTCAGGGTGCCTGTCCACCGGGATGCTCGACGGCGGGCCCACCAGTAGGCCACCAGAGGGATATCGATCCAGGCCAGGTGGACCAGAACCGCCACCAGCCCTTCTGTCAGTTCAGCCACGTCCATGGGTGTTCGGGTCGCGGATCTCTGAGATGGTTGTTCGGAATCGGATCGATCGAGATGCGGTAATTCACGATTTGAGCCAAACGGAGGAGTGAGCATCCTCCGATGCGGCATCGTCCCTCTGGGATCGGCATCTGAGGATGCCGATCCCGCTACGAATTCGTGAACTGCTGAGATTGGCTTCGCTCGACAAGGGAAGACGGTCCGGGAAGGACGTCTTCTTGGCCCATCTGCTGGCCGCTTCCTTCACCCTACCTGTCACCGTACGTAGATGGGGTTGCTGAAGATCCATCCCCGAGGCGCGCCCCACCGTTTCTTCCACACCTCCACCCGGTAGACACCGGGCTCCAGCTCCAGCCGGTGGAGCTCGCGTCCCCGGGCCAGGGAGACCACCCGGCCGTTGCGGAGCAGGCGGATCTCCCCGGTGTCGGGCACGGTCACGTGGAAGGTCACGGCACCCTCTGCGGCCTGGAGCGTGTCCCCCATGAGGGCCTGTCTCCCGCCCTCCTGTTCGGCCCAGAAGCGAAATCCCCGGGTAGGGGCCACCAGGTCGTAGCCGATCCAACAGTGTCCCGCGGCCAAGGCCTCCAACACCAGGGCCCGGTCGTGGGCCACCCGGGGATCCGACCAGGGCAGCCGTGGGGCTCCTCCGGGCCCCTGGAAGGGCTCTCGGGTGAGGATGTGGGTGTTCAGGGCCCGGGCACAGTGGTCGTAGGGGAGGAAGCGACGTCGGATGATCCCCAGCCGGTAGACCTTGCCGTGGACATCCGTGCCTCCCAGGGCGACCACCGGGCGTTCCTGCGTGAGGGCGTCCCACTTGGCCAGCATCGCGGCCAGGGGGCCTGTGGTGAAATAGTGGGGGAAGAAGCCCAGGACCAGCGCTCGCCATTTGCTGGTGGCGTAGCCTCGGAAACGGGACATGTAGTTCCAGAGCTCCACCCCGACATAGCCTGTCACATCCCAGTCGAGCCAGTCGTAGTGGTCCGGGATCAGGTCGGTGTACTCCTCGATGGGGTGGGCCAGGAAGGGCAGGCCTCCCTGGGCCCTCACCCCGTCGATCAGGGCCTGGGGATCCTTGGCCAGAGGGGTCAGATCCTCCTGGACCCCCAGACAGAGCAGGTGGCTGCCCGGCGGCTCTCGGTCCTCGTCGTGGACTTCCTGGCCCACCAGGGTGAGCACGCCGTTGCGATAGCCCTCCTCCTTATCTCGCACCAGGACGTTGTGGTCCGTGACGTAGACGTAGTCCAGCCCCACCCCGGCCGCGGCCTCCACCAGCTCGTGGAAGGTGGCCGTGCCGTCGCTGTGGGTGGTGTGCATGTGGATGTTGCCGTAGTACTCGTAGATGGGGTCCATAGGTCTAGGTGTCCACGGTCGTATCGGGGCTGTGGAGGTCCTGGGTCTCGGTCGCGGTGTCGGGAGCGTCCACCCGGGAGGTCTGCTCCTGTCGGGCCAGGAACCGTTTCCGCTCCTCGGCGAGCCAACGGGTGGTCTCCTCGGGGTCCACCACGGGGCGAGCTGCGATGATGAAGCCGGTGTGGCCGATCATGGTGTCCTCGGGCCGGAGCCGGTCGGGCACGGGCTTGTAGCGGCGCAGCAGGATCTCCTCCACCCGGATGTCCGCGAAGCCGTGCTGTTCCAGGCTGGCCAACAGTTGGCTGACCTGGTTGGTGGTGGGGACCAGGCTGGCGAAGAAGCCGCCGGGTCGGAGGGCCTGGCGGACCTGCTCCAGGTATTGCCAGGGGGTTCGGACGTCCAGGACCAGGGCATCCACTCCCGTCTGGAGGAATCCCTCCTGGATGGCCCGCTCCACCAGCTCCACATGGTCCAGGAGGCCGGCTCGTTCCAGGTTGGCCCGGGCCACTCGTTGGTGTTCGGGCCGGGCCTCGTAGCTGTACACCCGCCCCTGGGGGGCCACAGCCCAGGCCAGGGCGATGGTGAGTCCCCCGCTCCCGGTCCCCGCCTCGATGACCCGGCGTCCGGCCCGCAGGTTCAGGAGCTGGACGATCCGGGCCGCGTCCTTGGGGTAGATGATCTGGGTGGTGCGCTTGATGCGCTTCATCAGATCCGGCAGGGAGGGCTCCAACAGCAACAGGGGGTGGCCCTTGGCGCTGAAGACCGTGGTGCCCAGGGGCTGTCCGATGAGGTCGTCGTGGGCGATGACGCCCAGGTGGGTGTGGAAACGGGTGCCAGGCTGGAGTCGGAGCAGGTAGCGCTTGCCCTTCTCGGTCAGCAACAGGACCAGTTGCCCGGCCTGCGCGGTGAGAGGCCCTCGGGCCGCACCTGCGCCGGAGGCCAGGGGAGGCTCCAGGGCCCTGACAGCGGGGGCCCGGTTCTGGGGATCGGAGGCCATGGCTTCCTTTCTCTGGGTTTCGGCTGGGTTGGAGGTGCCCCTGTGGCCAGCGGCACCTGTGCACGCCATTATACTACGATCCGGTCCGCCGGGAGAACCGGTGGAAACGGCCGGGTCGCGCGGGGATCTTTTGTTTTTGTAGCCTGAGCGTATGGAAGACGTGGGATTTCCACCTTTTGGACCGGGGCTCTGGCCCCTTTTCTGCCGGTTGACACCTGGAAAGAGGATGTGTACAATAAGGACGGTTGCACGTCCATTGGACAGGGAAGGTTGCCACTTCTCCGCCACTCCCCCGGCGAGCGCTCTTCTTGGGCAACCTGTGGAGGCCGACAGTTTGGATGTGCCCACCCATCCCCTAGCGCTGTCCCGCAGTATCCTGTTAGCGGCCGGTTTCGTCCAAACTCATCCGTCCACTTCCATCAATCTAGGAGGTTCCCGCATGCGCGACCGACTCGTCATCCTCGTAGGCTTGTTGCTGATCGCTGGGCTGGTCCTTGCTGGCTGCGCAACCCGGGCTGGAGTCGGTGAAGCAGCCGCGATGGCCGAACCCGACGAGATGGTGATCGACCTGCCGGCCATTGTCGTCGACTTTGACAGCGAGGGCAACGCATCCATCGGGGGCGTGCCGGTGGCGGAGCTCGGCCAGACCATGGGGGCCGACCTGTCCACCCTCCGCATGGATCCCGGCTGGGTCCGTTACTTCACCGAGACCAACATCCAGCATATCCAGATCAACAACACCCCGAACGGTCTCCAGCTTCTGGTCAACGGCCAGCCCATCCCCTCCTTGAAGTGGGATGAGAACCGGCTGGTGGCCACCGCGGACATCATGAGCCGCCTGGGGGTGGTGCAGCCGGTGGTCAACAAGGTCATGCCCCTGGTGGACAACCTGGGCGTGGGCGTGATCCTGCGCTTCCCCGTGAAGGCCGGCATGGAGGTCATCCCCTTCGTGGTGGAGGGCGACGAGACTGCGGCCGCGGAGGCTGCCCGGATGCGGGAGGAGTTCCTGGCGGCCGTGGGGGCCCCGCCCACCATCCAGCTTCCCATCTTCTACAACGAGGACGGCTCCTTCAGCGTGGGTGATCTGACCGACGTGGAGTGGCAGGCCGTCACCGGCACCCCGTTGACCGCGCTGCGGCTGCAGCCCCAGGCCATCCAGGCCATGTCCCAGCTGGGCATCCAGAGCCTGGGCTTCCGCACCGACGAGAACGGCGTCCACATCTCCATCAACGGCCAGGCTCTGCCCTACGTCTCCTGGGCCCAGGGCGAGGCCCTCTACCTGGTGGATCTGATCCAGCAGACCGGTCTCCTGGATGCCTACCTGGGCGGTGCCCTGCCCGTGGCCACGGACATGTTGGTCACAACCCTGGAGCAGCTCCTCCCGGTGGTCCAGGCCTCCAAGGCCAACCTGATCGTGTACTTTCCCTGAGCCTTCCTGAGGTGCGTGGGCGACACCACAGGTCTCTACCTGTGGGCGGTGGCGTGTTGCCAGAGGGGTGGGTGGATGCCCACCCCTCTCTCGTGTCCGTCTTCGGTGGTTCGGGATGGCTGGAATGCTCCCACCCCCACTCCACTTCACCCGATGGCTTCCCACCTCTCCCCCGAGCCCAGCGCCATGGCCTTCACCAACAACGTCACCCGCCTGCTCCACCAACGCCGGATCCCCCATACTGTCCACACCTATCCCTACGGCCCCCGGGCCCACAGCGCCGTCCAGGTAGCCCAGATCCTGGGGCTGCCTGCCCCGCAGGTGTTCAAGACCCTGGTGGTGGAGGGAGCCCAGCCGGGTACCCGCCCCATCCTGGCCCTGATCCCGGGACCGGCCACCCTGGATACCCGAAAGCTGGCCCGGGCGGCCGGGGAGAAGAAGGTCCGCATGGCCACCCGAGACCGGGCAGAGCGTCTCACCGGTCTCCAGGCTGGGGGCATCAGCCCTCTGGCCCTGCTGTCGCGGCGATTTCGGGTCTTCCTGGATCGTCGGGCCATGGAACATCCCCGGATCTACGTCAGTGCAGGGCAGCGCGGTGCCCAGGTGGGGCTCGCTCCCGAGGACCTGGTTCGCCTGGTCCAGGCCCGGCTCGCGGACCTGTGTGCGCTCCAGGGGGAATAGGGACGGATGGAGGTGGGCCTCATTCGGACCAGTCGGTCCGATCCAGGAGGGTAAGCCGGTAGCGGTGGCGTCCTGGGGCGATGGCCTCGGAGAAGTGATGGGTCGCGGTCACCATCTCCAGGTAGAGGGGGGTCTCCGCAACCACCTGGATCTGGAGACCCGCGTCGGTCTCCGCGAGGGCCTGCAGGTGGACCCGAGCCGGGCCCACGGCCAGGCCCTCTACGGCCAGAGGCGGAGGTTCCCACAGGTGCCAGGCCAACGCTCCCTCACACCCATCGGGCTCCAGACCCAGCAGGCCTCGCAGGACCAGGGGGACCGTTGCCATGGGCGCGGCTGGGCCCCCAGCCGCCAGGCCGTGGGCCCAGTCCCAGGCCCGGTGGTGGGCAGCCAGTTCCACCAGGAGGGGCCGGGGATCGGGCTTCCCGTCCTCCTCGGGCTCTGGGAGAGGCTTCTCCGTGTGGGAAGGGGCCTCCATGGGGGGACCTTCCCAGGCCCACCGTACCAGCTCGGCCCAGGGGGATGAGGGAGGATGGATGGGGGGCGGCGTCGGCGGCGCAGGGGCCTTGTCCAGCAGCGTCTCCATCTGGGCCAGGGCCCATCGGTCCAGATAGGCCAGGGCCCGGTCCCGAGGGCTCTCGGGTGGGGGCCTTCGCCCCAGGAGGGTTCGCCAACGGGACAGGCGGGCCTGGGTGTGGCGGCGGGCGCCGCTCCAGCGCAGCACGTGCCAGTCGGCCCAGACGGCCAGGGGGATGGCGCTGTTGGCCTGGGCCAGCCTGTGGAGATGCGCCTGAAGGGGCAGATGGGCCCATCCTGGGGCGGCCAGGTAGAGGAGCCAGCCTCCCTCGGGGCCGGTGCAGGCCTCGGGGGCCTGGAGCCGTTCCGCCAGGAGGGCAGCCCCCTTCGCATAGCTGCGCGATGTCCGGGGGTGGCGGGGGAGCCAGACCTGGGGGAATGCCATCCTGTGCCTCAGCGGGTCTCGGTCACCTTGCGCAGGCCTCGGGGATGGTCCGGGTCGTAGTCCCGGGCGTGGGCCAGGTGCATGGCCAAGAGTTGACCCGGAACGATCGCGGTCAGGGGGGAGAGCCATTCGGGCACCTGGGGGGGCAGGGGAAGCTGTTTCCTTCCTTGGGCCAGGAGCTCGGGCAGGTCGCTGATCACGATCACCTCGGCCTCCCGCTCGCGGAGCCGTTGGATGAAGCGGCCCATCTCCTCCTGGAGCGCGCCGGCCGGGGCCACCACGAATGCGGGAAACCCGTGTTGGATCAGGGCCAGGGGGCCGTGGAGGAAGTCTGCGCTGCTGTAGGGTTCGGCCACCGAGTAGGTCAGCTCCTTGAGCTTCAGGGCCATCTCGAAGGCGGTGGCATAGTTGTAGCCCCGGCCGATGACCACGCAGTTCACCATGTACCGATACCGTTCCGCGGTGGGGGCCACGTCCGCGTTGCGTTCCAGGGTGTCGGCCACCCAGGCGGGCACCTGTCGAAGCGCCGTCCAGCTCTCCGGCTCCTGGGTGAGCGCGGCCACCAACATCGCGACCACCAGGAGCTGGCCGGTATAGGTCTTGGTCGCGGCCACGGCCCGTTCTGGGCCGGTGTGGAGCTGGAGGACGTGGTCGGCCTGTTGGGCCAGGGCGGAGGCCGGGTCGTTGGTGATGGCCGCGGTGGGGCGTCCCTGCTGTCGGGCCTCGGCCAGGACACTGACGATATCGGGGCTGCGTCCGCTCTGGCTGATCCCGAGCACCGCGGTGTGGGGGCCGAAACGGGGAGGGGTGCCGTAGACGGTGAAGAGGCTGGGCGTGGTCAGGGTCACCGGAAGGCGGGCCCGGGCCCCCAGGAGATACTGGGCGTATCGGCCTGCGTTGTCGCTGCTGCCCCGCGCGGCGATCACCACATGGTCGACCCCCTGGGCCCGCCACTTCCTGGCCACCCGCTCCACAGCCGGCGTCTCCTGTTCCAGGAGGCGGGCCAGCACCTGGGGCTGTTCGTGGATCTCTCGGTAGAGATGCGTGGATTCGAGCATGGTGTGGTATCCTTTCCCCTCCACGGTGCACGGATCGGGCTCCTGGGCTCCATGGTAACATGGAGGCAACCGGGCGGCAATCCTGCCCCGGTAGACTGGCCTCTGGAGGCCGGGGAAGATTGGCCGCCACCATCCACGAGACCGGACAGGGAACGAACCCCGCCGAGGCAAGGACTTCAGACTGAAGGAGAGGACGATGTACGAGCTTTCTGACGACCTGAGGATGCTGAGGGATCTGGCCCGGGAGTTCACGGCCAAGGAGATCACGCCCCGGGCGGCCGAGTACGATGAGAGCGGCGAGTGGCCCTGGGAGATCTTCCACAAGGCCCGGGAGGTGGGCCTGGTGAACCTGAACATTCCCGAGGAATACGGCGGCCTGGGCGCCACCGTGTTGGAGGAGTCCATCGTGGCCGAGGAGATGGCCTACGGCTGCTCGGGCATCCAGACCGCGCTCATGCTCAACCAGTTGGCCGTCCTGCCCATCCTTCTGGCCGGCACGCCGGAGCAGAAGGCCCGCTACCTTTCGCGGCTGACCGAGGAGGGCCTGGTGGCGGCCTACTGCATGACCGAGCCGGATGCCGGCTCGGATGTGGCCGGGATCAAGGCCACGGCCACCCGCCGGGGAGATCGGTATCTCCTCAACGGGACCAAGACCTGGATCACCGATGGGCCGGTGGCCAGCCTCTTCACCGTGTTCGCCAAGACGGACCCGGAGGCCGGGCGGCGGGGCATGAGCTGCTTCATCGTGGAGCGGGACTGGCCCGGGGTCAGCACCAGCAAGCCCCTGGAGAAGATGGGACAGCATGCGGCCCAGGCCTGCCAGGTCTTCTTCGAGGAGGTGGAGGTGCCGGTGGAGAACCGCCTGGGCAAGGAGGGCGATGGCTTCCTGATCGCCATGAAGGTGTTCGACCGCAGCCGTCCTCCGGTGGCCGCGGCGGCCATTGGGGTTGCCCGCCGGGCCCTGGACGAGGCCGTCCGCTACGCCGGCGAGCGGCACGCCTTCGGCCAGCCCATTGCCCACTTTCAGGGGGTGGGCTTCATGCTGGCGGACATGGCCATCCGGGTGGAGGCCGGCCGCCATCTGGCCTACAAGTCCGCCTGGTTGGTGGACAACGGCCAGCGGAACACCATGGTCGCGGCCATGGCCAAGGCCTTCTGCGCGGACGCAGCCATGCAGAACGCCACCGACGCGGTCCAGATCTTCGGCGGCAACGGCTACAGCCGGGAGTATCCGGTGGAGAAGCTGATGCGGGACGCGAAGATCTACCAGATCTACGAGGGCACCACCCAGATCCAGAAGCGGATCATCCAGCGGGAGCTGTACCGCTGAACTGCCGGGCCCGGGGCCACCAGCTCCCGGGCCCTCGGCCCTAACGGACGGCCCGGAGGAAGACCAGCTGTTTCTCGAAGACCAGCTCGCCGTTGCGCAGGCGGACGTGGAGGCCCGCGGCGTCTGTCTCCATGCTGGCCTCCAACATGGTGCAGACCGCGTCTCGGGTCTCCTCGTCCACGGCCAGCTCATCCAGCCAGCGGTCCACCCGGTACTCCACCGACACCATCCGCTCCCGTTCCACCAGGAAGCCCAGCGCGCCGAGCCGGCTGTGCCACTCCTCGGCGCTCCGGATGGCCACGTGGGTGGGGTTTCGGCGGCCCTCGATGGCGTTGTGGGTGGCCCGATGCACCGGGTCCTCCGGCGCGGCGATCTCGATCAGGAGGAGTTTGCCGCCGGGCCGCAGCACCCGGCGGGCCTCGGCCAGGATCCGCTCTGCGCCCCGGGTATGGTGGAGCAACAGGGGCAGCACCGCCCAGTCGAAGGTCTGCTCCGCGAAGGGGAGGTCCTGGGCCGCGGCCAGGCGGAAGCCCATCCGTGCGGCCCGCTCTGCGTCCTGGAGGCGGAGCCGGTCCAGCTCGGCCCGTTCCAGCATCATGGGGCTCACGTCCACCCCCAACACCTCCCGGAACGGTCGTCCGGCCAGATGCTGGACCAGCCAGCCCAGCCCGCTGCCCACCACCAACACGCGTCCCCTCTCCTGGCCCTCCAGCATGTGGAGGGCGATCTCTCCGATGACCTTTTCGTGTTCGGGCTCGGGCAGCGGGGGATGGATCTGGGCCACCCGGTTGTAGAGCCGTCGAATGGCCTGGAGCTCCTCCACCTCTTCCTGGGAGGTGCGGTCCGAGAGCATCTCGGGGAGAGGGGCCCGGGGGACGTGGGGGAGGTGTTCCCGTCGGTTCAGGCCTCGCAGGTACCAGGCCCCGTGGCAGAGGCAGAGCTCGCTGATGGTGGCATGTTCGATCCAGAAGCGGGTCCGGGGGCTCTCGGCCAGCAGGCGCAGGATCCCGGCCACGGTCACCGGGCTGGTGACCAGGGCCACGGTCTGGCCGCCATGGCCCCGGAGGATGGAGGACAGGGCCTGGTGCAGCGCCTCCAGGTCCATCTGGCCCAGCAGGGCGTCCAAGGTCTCCGCGGTGGGTTCGTGGGGGAAGGGGAGGTCGGCCGAGGGGAGATGGGGGGCCTCCACAACGGGGAGGCCTAGGGCCTGGCCGATGGACTGGGCGGTGAGGCGGCTGCGCAGCTGAGGGCCGCTCACCAGGTGGTGGACGGTCTCGTACTGGGCCAGCCATCGGGCCAGCGCGCTGGCCTGCTCCCATCCTCGGGCGCTGAGGCCGCTGTCCACCGCCACGTCGGGCCCATAGCGGCGATAGATGCTCTCCGCGTGGACCACGAGGAGCAACCGGGTGTTCTCCTCGCCTACAGGGCCTTTCCACGGGAGGGGTTCTGCCGAAGGCCGGGACACTTGGGCAGTTGCCGGGTCCGCGAACGCGGGCTCGGTGGTGCGATCGGACATGGGCGGATCATAGCAGAGGGCTCCACGCCGTGCAAACTTTCCCATTTCGTTGACATTCCCCTGGATTTCCAGTACAATCCTCGGGGTTCGGCAGGCAGGACCTGGCTTCTCTGCCACAGGGCGTGCCCCGCGCAGCGCAGGAGCGACCGTTGGTGGGGATGGGTGCTCCTCCATGCTGCCCCGCAACGGAGTTCGCTCGCCATCACCACCACGTGCGACTTAGGGAGGGCTCATGGCCAAGGTCAACACATCTCAGATCCGAAACGTCGTTGTCGTCGGACACAGCGGCTCGGGGAAGACCACCCTGACCGAGGCGCTGCTCTATATCACCGGTGCCGTCAAGCGGATGGGAAAGGTGGAGGAGGGATCCACTGTCACCGACTGGGACGACGAGGAACATCGACGCCAGATCTCCATCCACCTGGGCGTGGCCCCCCTGGAACACGACGGCCATCTGCTCCACCTGTTGGACACCCCGGGCTATCTGGACTTCGTGGGCGAGGTCATCAGCGGCCTCTCGGTGGCCGAGGCCGGCCTGGTCCTGGTGGACGCGGTGGCCGGCGTGGAGGTGGGTACCGAGCTGGCCTGGGACCGCCTGAACGGCATGGCCAAACCTCGGATGGTCTTCGTCAACCGGATGGACCGGGAGCATGCCAACTTCCAACGGGCCCTGGCCAGCCTCCAGGCCACCTTCCCGGAAGGCGGCAAGATCCTGCCCTTCCAACTGCCCATCGGCGCTGCGGAGGAGTTCCAGGGCGTGGTGAACCTGGTGGACATGAAGGCCTACATGGGGCCCGAGGGTACGGTGGCCGAGATCCCCGAGGAGATGCGGGAGCCGGTGGAGGAGGCCCGCTCGGCCCTCATCGACGCCGCGGCCGAGACGGACGACGAGCTCATCATGAAGTACCTGGAGGGCGAGGACCTGACCGAGGAGGAGATCCGCCGCGGCCTGGGAGACGGGGTCCGCTCCGGGGAGATCGTGCCCGTCTTCTGCGGCTCCGCGCTGACCCAGGTGGGCCTTCCCTCCCTGCTTCGGGCCCTGGTCGCCTACGTCCCGGCTCCCGATCAGGTGGCCGTCCAGGCGGTGGTGGACGGCGAACCCGGTGAGCTGGCCTGCGATCCCAGCGGCCCCCAGGTGGCCTACGTGTTCAAGACCCTGATGGACCGCTACGTGGGGCGGATCAACTACCTCCGGGTCTTCTCCGGGACCCTCCAGAAGGACACCATCCTCCGCAACCGGCGCACCGGCAAGGACCAGAAGGTGAGCAACCTCTTCAAGGTGCGGGGCAAGGAACTCATCGCCACGGACGAGCTGGTGGCCGGGGACATCGGCGCGGTGACCAAGCTGGAGGATACCCGCACCACGGACACCCTGAGCCATCCCGAGGCGGAGATCGCGATCCCGCCTCCGGAGTACCCCCGGCCCCTGTACACGGTGGCAGTCATGCCGGCCACCAAGGCCGACAGCGCGAAGATGGGCCAGGCCCTCCAGTCCCTGGCCGAGGAGGATCCCACCCTGGTGGTCCAATATGTCCAGGCCACCAAGCAGACGGTCCTCCAGGGCATGGGCGACACCCACGTGGACGTGGCCATCCAGAACCTGCAGAACAAGTACGGGGTCAAGGTGGAGACCGGGCTGCCCAAGGTCCCCTACCAGGAGACCATCACCAAGGTGGCCACGGCCCACTACCGCCACAAGAAGCAGACGGGCGGCGCAGGCCAGTTCGCAGACGTCCACCTTCGGGTGGAACCCCTGGCCCGGGGCGAGGGCTTCGCCTACGACAGCGAGATCTTCGGCGGCGCCATCCCCAGCGTCTTCATCCCCTCCATTGAGAAGGGGATCCAACAGGTGCTGGAACAGGGCGTCCTGGCTGGGTATCCTATCGTGGACGTGAAGGCGGTGGTCTTCGACGGCAAGTACCACCCGGTGGACTCCAAGGACATCGCCTTCCAGATCGCGGGCCGGGAGGTCTTCAAGCTGGCCTTCCTCCAGGCCGGCCCCACCCTGCTGGAGCCCATCTACCGGATCGAGGTCATCGTGCCCGAGGAGTACATGGGCGATGTCATGAGCGATCTGAACAACCGGCGCGGCCGGGTGCAGGGCATGGAACAGCGGGGCAAACGGGCCATCATCCGGGCCCTGGTGCCCCTGGCCGAGATCCTGCGCTACGGCACGGATCTCCGTTCCATGACCCAGGGTCGGGGCGTCTACACCATCGAGTTCGACCACTACGAGCCGGTGCCCAGCCACCTGGCCGAGCAGATCATCGCGGAGAGCAAGCGGGAACAGGAGGCCGAGGCCGTCTAGCCCCTTGGGAACCCGGTGTGGCGGTCCTCCCGTACGGCCGAAACGGGGCGGGGTGGTCCTGCAGGTTCTTGGGATCGCCCCGCCTCATCGTTTTCCCAGGCCGGGAAAGAGGGCCTGGGAAAACGATGTCCCTGTCGTGGAGCCCTCGTCGCTCCCGGTCGGCCTTGGGCCTGGGGCCCCGGGTCACCGGGGCCGTCGTTCCCACAGGAGGGTCACCGTCCGCTCGAAGAGCTGGCGAAACGCGTCGAGCTCGCCATGGATCTGGGCCAGATCGCCCTGGCGGGCCCGGCTTTCCAGGACGGCCGCCCACCTGGAGAGCCGATGCGCGCCGAAGGTGGCTCCGCTGGACTTGAGGGAGTGGACGCTCAGGGTGGCCTGGTGGGTGTCTCCTTCCTCCAGGGCCCTTTCGAGCTTCTCCAGGTGGGCTCTTCCATCCTCCACAAAGGTGGCGATGAGATCCTCCAACACCTCGGGGATCCCGTCGGCCACCTCCTCGAAGAGCTCCTTCAACACCGCTTCATCCAGCATCGGAACGGATTCGAGAGGCGCCTCGGTGGCGTTGTCGAGATGCATGGTCGGTCCTGTCCTGATCGCGTCTCTGCTCGCGCCGTGGGAGGGTCCCTTCGTAAGCCCAGGACAATGAGCCCGCGCGGTTCCACCATAGCGCATTTCCCCGAAAAGGACAACCATCCATCCCGCTTAAAACCGCTTCGCGCGGACGGGCTCCCGCCCTGGTCTCGGCTTCGCCTATCGAGGCCCTCTGGGCTATACTGGGCAGACGTGTGGAGACCGGCCCCTGGCTCCGACGGTGTGGGTGGGGGGCCGGCTCGTCGGCCGGGCCCTGTCCAGCCCCCGGCCTGCCGTGGAATCCAGGCTGGATCTCCCCTGTGGAGGAGGCCTTCCCGTGACCGGTCTCTGGTGGATCTCTGTCCTCCGTTGGCTCTATGCCCTGGCTGCCTGTGGGCTGGCCCTGTACGGGGTGCATACCCTCTGGATGACCTGGAACCTGAGGCGAGGCAGAGGGCGCCATCGTCCGGGCCCGGTGACCGAATGGCCGATGGTCACGGTCCAGATCCCCCTCTACAACGAGCGCCACGTGGCCCAGCGGATCATCGACGCCTGTGCCCGGCTGGACTATCCCCGAGACCGGCTGGAGATCCAGGTGTTGGACGATTCCACCGACGTGACCCGCCGAGTGGTGGCCCGGCGGGTGGCCCATTGGCAGCGGCAGGGGGTGGCCATCCACCACCTGCACCGCCCCCAGCGGACCGGCTACAAGGCCGGGGCCTTGGCCGCGGGCCTGGCCCAGGCCCGGGGAGAGCTCCTGGCCATCTTCGACGCGGACTTCCTCCCCCCGCGGAGCTTCCTGCGCCGAGTGGTGCCCCACTTCCTGGGGAGCCACAACCGGGATGTGGGCTTTGTCCAGGCTCGCTGGGGCCACCTGAACGCGACCTACTCCCTCCTCACCCGGAGCCAGGCCCTGGCCCTGGACGGTCACTTCGTGGTGGAGCAGGCCGGGCGCCAGGCCGCGGGCTACCCCTTCGGCTTCAACGGCTCTGCCGGGGTCTGGCGGCGGGCCTGCATCGAGGACCCTCGGGTGGGCGGCTGGCACCCGGATACCCTCTGTGAGGACCTGGACCTGAGCTACCGGGCCCAGCTCGCCGGTTGGCGTCCCTGCTACCTGGACCACGTGGAAGCCCCTGCCGAGATCCCGCCCCAGCTCCTGGCCTTCAAACGCCAGCAGTTCCGCTGGGCCAAGGGCAGCATCCAGACCCTCCGCAAGCTGGCCCCTCGGGTATGGCGGGCCCCCTGGCCGCTGACGGCCCGCCTCGCGGGCCTGTTCCACCTGGGCAACTATCTGGTCCATCCCCTGTTGTTGCTCATGCTCGGGATCAGCCTGCCCCTCCTGTGGTGGGACGTGCATCCCTTCTGGCCCCTCACCTACCTGAGCCTGGTCTCCATCGGCCCCCCCCTGCTCTACGCAGTGGCCCAGCGACGTCTGCACCCCCGAGGATGGCTGCGACGTTGGGCCTATCTGCCGATCCTCACCCTGTTGGGCACAGGGCTCTGTCTGAGCAACAGCCTGGCCGTGTTCCAGGCCCTCCTGGGGCAGGAGGGCCCTTTCCAGCGCACCCCCAAGTTCCGGGTCGAATCCCCCGAAGATGCCTGGCAGGGCAGCGCCTACGCCCTCTCCGCGGGGCCGCTCTGGTTCGGCGAGGGCGCGCTCCTGGCCTATGCGCTCCTGGCGGCCTGGGTCGCGTGGCAGCAGGGCAACCTCTGGGCCATCCCCTTCCTGCTCCTGTACGCGGGAGGATTCGCCCTGGTGGCCGGCCTGGGGCTCTGGGAGGGGCTCCAGGCCCGAGGACTTCGCCCACGGCGGGCACCCGCTCGGCCCGGCCCCTCCAGCGAGGCCGTTGCCCGTCACCGGCCGTGAAGGGCCTGGCCCGGGAATGCCCCGTGTTTTCTTGTCAGTTTTCTTGTCAAATGCCAGAGGGGCAAGTACAATGCTTTTGATGTTCGCGCCCGTCCTCTCCCGGTTTTCAAGAGGGACAGCCATGGCACGCATCCAGCCGGCCCATCCCGACCAGGTCACCTGGAAGGAGCCCAAGGACCAGGTCATCTGCCTGGTCAACCGCTCCCGCCGGAACTTCATCCTGAACCTGCCCACAGGCCAGTATCGCCTGGACGCGGGGCGCCGCATGCGCACCCTGCGCACCATCCTGGACTACCCTTCCATCCGCAGGCTGGTGGACGCCGGGGAGCTGGCCGTGGAAGAGCCCGACTGAACCATGCCCACACTCCTGCTGGTGGACGGCCATTCCCAGGCCTACCGGGCCTACTTCGGGGTGAAGACGCCCCTGACCACCCGTCGAGGCGAGCTCACCACCGGGGTCTACGGCTTCACGCGCAAGCTGCTCAGCGTGCTCAAGGAGCATCGGCCGGAGTACGTGGCCGTGGCCTTCGACGTGGGGGAGACCTGGCGCCACCAGACCTATCCGGACTACAAGGCCACCCGGGAGCGGATGCCCGACGATCTCCAGGCCCAGATGGCCCGCATCGAACAGGTCCTCCGGGCCTTTCGGATCCCCATCGTCACCAAGCAGGACTACGAGGCCGACGACGTCATCGGGACCCTGGCCCTCAAGGCCGTGGAGGCCGGCTTCGACGTGCGGATCCTCACCGGGGATCGGGACATGTTCCAGTTGGCCAGCGACGCGGTCCGGATCCTCTACACCACAGGCGGGCCCAATCCTCGGACCGAGCTCTACGGCCCCGAGGAGATCCGAGAGCGCTATGGCCTCTCGCCCCACCAGTACGTGGACTTCAAGGCCCTGGTGGGCGATCCCTCGGACAACATCCCCGGGGTTCCAGGTGTGGGCGAGAAGACCGCCATCAAGCTCCTCCAACAGTTCGGCAGCCTGGATGACCTGTACCGCCACATCGACCAGGTCAAAGGGCCCAAGACCCGGCAGACCCTGATGGCGTGGAAGGAGCAGGTCTTCCGCAACCGGGAGCTGATCCGGATCGTCACGGATCTGGAGATCCCCTTCGAGCCGGAGCAGCTCCGCCTCCGGGGATACGACCCCGCGGAGGTACGTCGCCTCTTCGAGGAGCTGGAGTTCTTCAGCCTGCTGCGCGAGCTGGGCCTGGAGGGCCCCCCGGCCCGCTCCGGAGCGGGGGACGAGGGCCAGCTTCCCCTGTTCCCCATCGCGGCCGCGGACACGGCCTCTCCGCCGGCGGAGAGCCCATACCCCCCGGTCCAGGCTCCCGAGGCCCTGGAACAGGTGGTCCAGGCCCTGGGAAAGGCCCCCCTCCTCGGCTTCGACGTGGAGACCACAGACCCGGATGCCATGCGGGCCGGGCTGGTGGGACTGGGCGTGGCCTGGGCAGAGGGCCAGGCCGCCTACATCCCCGTGGGCCACCGGGACGGCCCCCAGCTGCCCTGGCCCCAGGTCCGGGAGGCCCTGGCCCCGATCTTCGGCGACCCGGAGCGGGCCCAGGTGGCCCACAACGGCAAGTACGACCTGATCGTGTGCCGCCGCCACGGGCTGGAGATCCGGGGACCCATCCACGACACCATGACCCTGGCCTGGCTCCTGGACCCCGCCAGCCGGGCCCTGAACCTGAAGAGCGTGGCCGAGCGGGAGCTCCGCTGGGTGATGACCGAGCTCACCCGCCTCATCGGCAAGGGCAAGAACCAGGTGACCATCGACCAGGCCCCCATCCAGGCGGTGGCCGCCTACTGCGGCGCGGACACCGACGTGGTCCTCCACCTCTTCCAGGTGCTCAAGCCCAAGGTGGAGGCCGAGGGGATGTGGACCCTCTACGAGGAGATCGAACTGCCCCTGCTGCCGGTCCTCGCGGACATGGAGATGGCCGGTGTCCTCATCGACGTGCCCTTCCTGCAGCGCATGTCCAGGGAGCTGGAGGCCCGGCTCCATGCCTGCGAACAGGAGCTCTTCACCATCGTGGGCCACCCCTTCAACCTGCGCAGCACCCAACAGCTCAGCAAGGTCCTCTTCGAGGAGATGGCATTCCCCCGGAAGGGGCTGCGCAGGACCCGATCCGGCTTCATCAGCACCGCGGTGAGCGAGCTGGAGAAGCTGGCCGAGCTCCGGGCCGAGCTCAGCGCGGACCAGCAGCGGATCCTGGAGCTGATCTTCGAACACCGGCAGCTGGAGAAGCTCCGGAGCACCTATGTGGACGCACTCCCCCAGTTGGTCCACCCGGAGACCGGCCGCATCCACACCAGCTTCAACCAGACAGGGACCTCCACCGGGCGGCTGAGCAGCAGCAACCCCAACCTGCAGAACATCCCCATCCGCACGGAGATGGGGCGGGAGATCCGTCGGGCCTTCGTGGCCCCCGAGGGGTGGCTGCTGTTGGCCGCGGACTACAGCCAGGTGGAGCTGCGCATCCTGGCCCACATCACCCAGGAGCCGGGCCTGCTGGAGGCCTTCCGGCAGGACCTGGACATCCACGCGGCCACCGCATCCAAGCTCTTCGGCGTGCCGGTGGAGCGGGTGGATGCCGCCATGCGCCGGATGGCCAAGACCATCAACTTCGCCACCATCTACGGCGTCAGCGCCTATGGGCTCAGCAGCCGCACCGAGATGAGCACCCAGGAGGCCCAGCACCACCTGGACCAGTACTTCCGCATGTATCCACGGGTACGACAGTACATCCAGGAGACCATCCACCAGGCCCGAGAGCAGGGCTATGTCCAGACCCTGCTGGGGCGCAAGCGTTACTTCCCGGAGCTCAAAGATCCCAGGCTTCCCCACAGCCAGCGCCAGGCGCTGGAGCGGGCGGCCATCAACGCGCCCATCCAGGGCACGGCCGCGGACATCATCAAGCTGGCCATGGTGCGGCTGCACCGTCGCCTGCAGGAGGCCGGCCATCGGGCCCGGATGATCCTCCAGGTCCACGACGAGCTGCTTCTGGAACTTCCCCAGGAGGAACGGGACACCGTGCCGCATCTGGTCCGGGAGACCATGGAATCGGCCTACCCGCTCTCCGTTCCCCTGAAGGTGGACGCGGCGGTGGGGCCCAACTGGCTGGACATGGAGCCCATCCCGGAGCCCCGCGAGACAAGGCCCCGGCCCTGAGCGCGGTTCGGCGAACCCCGGTCGCCCGGGTTCCCAGATATCTGCATTCCGGTCGGCGTTCGCATCGACATTCCAGAACCACTGGGTGTTCTTCCATGCTCCGTGACACATTGCAACAGGTCCTGATCCAGGCCGTGGAGGCCGCCCAGGCAGACGGGAGCCTGCCGCGGGTCTCCATCCGCGCACCGGAGGTCCAGCGCCCTCGCCAGCCGGACCACGGCGACTACGCCACCAACGTGGCCATGGTCCTGGCCTCCGCGGTGAAGCGGGAGACCGGCCAGCGGGCCAATCCCCGGCAGATCGCCCAGGCCATCGTGTCCCACATCCCCCCAAACGGCCTCATCGGCCAGGTGGAGGTCGCGGGGCCCGGCTTCATCAACCTGCGCCTGGCCCCGGAGTGGCTCCAACGCCAGGTGTTGGCCATTGTCCAGGCGGGGGACCGCTTCGGGAACATCGATCGGGGGCAGGGCCAGCGCTGGCAGGTGGAGTTCGTCAGCGCGAACCCCACCGGCCCCCTCCACTTCGGCGGCGCCCGGAACGCGGTCCTGGGCGACTCCTTGAGCAACGTCCTGGAGGCCGCGGGCTACCAGGTCCAGCGAGAGTTCTACGTCAACGACGCGGGCACCCAGTTCCAGCTCTTCGTGGAGACCCTCTACGCCCGGTATCTCCAGCTCCTGGGGCAAGAGGCCCCCCTGCCGGAGGAGGGATACCAGGGCCAGTACATGGTGGAGTACGCCCGCCGGGTCCGGGAGCAGGAAGGGGATCGGCTGGCCCAACTTCCCCGGGAGGAGGCCCTCCGGGCCCTGTGGCCCCTGGCCCGGGCCATCGTGCTCCAGGATCTGGAGGAGGAGCTGGCCCTCATCCAGGTCCACTTCGACAACTGGTTCAGCGAGCAGAGCCTGTACGACGAAGGGCTGGTGGACCAGGTGCTGGAGATCCTCCGCCAGCGGGGGGACATCGTGGAGCGGGACGGGGCCCTCTGGTTTCGGGCCAGCAAATACCCCGGCAACGAGAAGGACGAGGTGGTGGTCCGCTCCAACGGCATGCCCACCTACTTCGCCAGCGACATCGCCTACCACTACGACAAGTTCTGTCGACGCCGGTTCGACGTGGTGGTGGACGTCTGGTCCGTGGACCACCAGGGGCACGTGCCCCGGATGCACGCGGTCATGCGGGCCCTGGGCCTGGAGCCCGATCGCCTGATCATCCTCCTCTACAACCTGGTGAAACTGGTCCGGGGGGGGCAGGAGGTGAAGATGAGCAAACGGGCCGGGGAGTTCGTCACCCTTCGGGAGGTGGTGGCCGAGGTCGGGCCCGACGCGGTGCGCTTCATGCTCCTCACCCGCAGCCCAGAGGCCGGCATCGAGTTCGACCTGGCCCTGGCCGTGGCCCAGAGCAACGAGAACCCGGTCTTCTACGTCCAGTACAGCCACGCCCGGATCTGCTCCATCCTGGCCAAGGCCCGGGCGGCCGGCTTTGCCGTGGACGAGGAGCCCGGGCCAGAGGTCCAGGCGGACCTCCAACGGCTCACCCACCCCGCGGAGCTGGACCTGATCCGCAAGATGTTGGAGCTGGAAGAGCAGATCGACCTGGCAGTGGAGAAGCGGTCTCCCCATAACCTGCCCCACTATGCCATGGAGCTGGCCCGGGTCTTCAACCTCTTCTACCGAGACTGCCGGGTGGTGGACCCCGCGGAACCGGAGCGGTCCCGGGCCCGTCTGCTCCTGTGCCGGGCCGCCCAGGTGGCCCTTTCCCGGGTGTTGGGGCTGATGGGCATGAGTGCCCCGGAGAGCATGTGAGACCCAGCGCCGGATCGTCCACACCATGGACCCTGCCATGAGCGAATCGGTTGCGGAACCCACGCTCCATCTGTTGGAGGCCCAGGACCCTCCCCTGGGCCCCTTCCGGATCCTGGTGGCCGATGCCCTGGCCCAGGGTGGCCTGCGGCCTCTCCTGGAGGCCCCGGACGTGGTGGTGGATCTCCGGCCGGAGATCGGCACGGAGGAGCTGGTCCAGGCCATTCCTCGGTACCATGCCCTGCTGGTGCGGAGCCGGGTCCAGGTCACCGCGGAGGTCATCCAGGCCGGACGGCAGCTCCAGGTCATCGGCCGGGCCGGCGTGGGCGTGGACAACATCGACGTGGACGCGGCCACCCAGGCCGGCATCATCGTGGTCAACGCGCCCACGGCCAACGTGGTGGCCGCCGCGGAGCACACCATCGCCCTGCTCCTGGCCCTGGCCCGGAACATCCCCCAGGCGGATCGCCATGTCCGTGGGGGGCAGTGGCAGCGCAGCCGCTTCGTGGGCACCGAGGTCCGGGACAAGACCCTGGGCCTGGTGGGGCTGGGGCGTATTGCCCAGTTGGTCGCGGAGCGGGCCCAATGTCTGGGCATGCGGGTCCTCGCCCACGATCCCTACGTGCGCCGGGAGCTCGCGGCCCAACGGGGCGTGGAGCTGTTGCCCCTGGAGCGGCTGTTGCCCCAGACGGACTTCCTCTCCGTCCATGTGCCCCTCAACGAGAGCACCCGGGGGCTCATCGGCCGAGACGAACTGGCCCGGTTGAAGCCCGGTGCCCGGGTGCTGAACGTGGCCCGGGGCGGTGTGGTGGACGAGGAGGCCCTGGTGGAGGCCCTGGCCAGCGGCCATGTGGCCGGCGCGGCCCTGGACGTCTTCCAGCAGGAACCCCTGCCCGCGGACCATCCCCTCCTGGCCTTTCCCCAGGTCATCGTCACGCCCCACCTGGGAGGGAGCACGGTAGAGGCCCAGGAGAAGGTGGCCGAGGACGTGGCGCTCCAGGTATTGGACGTGCTCCACGGCCGCCCAGCCCGCTACGCGGTGAACGCGCCGATCCTGCCGCCCAAGAGCCTGGAGGCCCTGGTCCCCTTCATCGACCTGGCCGAGCGGATGGGGCGCTTTCTGCACCAACTGGATGGCCAGAGCATCGAGCGGCTGGAGATCACTGTGCACGGCCCCATCGCGGTGCACGAGCTGGACTACATCAAGGCCGCGGCCATCAAGGGGCTCCTGGCCGACGTGGTGGATGTGCGGGTCAACCTGGTGAACGCGGTGCTGTTGGCCCATCAGCGGGACATCCACATCATGGAACGCCGCCAGCGCCATCACCACGAGCGCTACGAGAACATGCTCACCCTGCGCATCTACGGCCGCGAGCGGGTGCGGACGGTCCGGGGCTCCATCCTCCGGGGGGTGCCCTCTATCGTGGCCATCGACGATCTCTGGGTGGATTTCCCCGCGGAGGGCCACCTTCTGCTCACCTCTCACCAGGATCGTCCCGGCATCATCGGTCGGGTGGGCACCATCCTGGGCGAGAACGACATCAACATCAGCTTCATGCACGTGGGGCGCCAGGCGCCCCGCGGCGAGGCCATCATGGTTCTGGGCACGGACGAGCCCGTGCCCGAGCCCGTGCAGCAGCGGTTGCGGGAACATGCGGACATCCACTGGCTCAAGACGGCGACGCTCTGATCCTCCGGGGGAAACCATGCACCGATCTGAGTCGACCCGGCCCACCCCATGGGATCCGGCCACCGGATCCGCCCGGCGGCTGCTCTACGCGCTGCTGGGCGCGCTGTTGGTCCTGGCCGGCCCGGCCCTGGCCTGCGGCAGCTTCCAGCCCCGGCCGACACCCACGCCCACCTTCCCGGCCCCGGCCTCGGTCCCGGAGCAGCCCCAGGCTCCGGCGGTAGCGGTGGATTTCCCCACCCCCACACCGGAGCCCACGCCCACCTTCACCCCCACCCCCCTCCCGGGCACTGCGCTGGTCATCGGGCAACCGGCCCGAGTGGTCGCGCCGGGGGGGCTGAACATCCGAGAGACCCCCGGCACCGGCGGGCCCATCGTCACGCGCCTGGGCTTCGGTCAACGGGTCACCGTGTTGGATGGACCGGTCTCCGCGGACGGCTTCGTGTGGTGGAAGGTGGACGACGGGGTGGGGAACGTGGGCTGGGTGGCCCAAGGCGACGGTGTGGACGAGTGGCTCACCCCGAAGGTGGGCGAACCCCAGCCGGCGAGCCGGGCTCCCCGGATCGGGGATCGGGTCCGGGTCACCATGGACCCAGGCGCGCAGCTCACGGTCCGGGCCCTGCCGGGCCTGGGCTCCCCGGTGGTCACCCGGGTGGATCCGGGCACCGAGTTCACGGTGATCGGGGGGCCCCAGGCCGCGGACGGGTACATGTGGTACCAGATCCGTTCGGACGATGGCCAGATCGAGGGCTGGGCCGCGGACGGCACCGAGGACGCCCGCTGGCTGAGCCCCCTGGAATGAGAGGGGGCTCCTGGTGGAGGAACGGTTCGACGCCTTCGTGGTGGCCGGCTACAATCCCGATAGCCCCGATCCCCTGGCCCAGGCCACCGGCGTTTCCCACAAGGCCCTGTTGCCCATCGGGGGCGCGCCCATGATCTGGCATGTGGTCCGGGCCTTGGAGGAGAGCGGTCGGATCCGGGAGATCGTGGTGGTGGGGCTGGAGGATGCGGAGGCCGCGGCCATCGACTTCGGGCGCCCGGTCCATGTGGTTCCCAATCGCCGTTCGCTGATCGAGAACCAGTACGCAGGGCTGTGCCGGCTGCGGGAGCTGGATCCCGCGGACCGGGTGGTCCTGGCCCTCTCCGGCGACGTGCCCCTGCTCACCGGGGAGATCGTGGCCCACTTCCTCGACCGATGCCGTCCCTTCGACAAGGGGCTCTACTGGGGCATCGTGGAGCGGCGAACGGTGGAGGCGGTCTTCCCCCACAGCCAGCGCTCCTACATCAAGCTCCGGGACGGCCACTTCTGCAACGGGGACATCTACTGTGGATGGCTCTCCGTGGGCTTCCAGATCCAGGAGGCGGGCCGCTACATCCTGGCCCATCGGAAGAACCAGCTACGCCAGCTCTGGCTCCTGGGACCCTGGGTGCTCCTGCGCTATCTCTTCCGCCGCCTCTCCACCACCGATCTGATCGCCGTGGCCGAGCGGGTGTTGGGCGTCCAGGGCATGCCCATCATCCTTCCCTACGCGGAGGCTGCCATGGACGTGGACAGGCCCCGGCACCTGGAGCTGGTGCATCGGTACCTGGAGACCCATCCCGAGCATCCCATCCACCACCGCGCGCTCTCTCCCCAGCAGCCATGATCTCCGGCCTCTGGGCCTGGCTGGACCGCTGGGACCATCGCCTTTCCCGGCGGATTGCCGAGGGCCTCTGTGCTTCCCAGGGCGGCCGTCGCTGGCCTCGGCTTCTGGCCCATGTGGGCGCACATCTGGGAGACAGCCTCCTGTGGTGGGCGCTCCTGGCCTGGCTGTGGCGGCGCTCCTCCACCTCCCACCAGCGTCGCCGGGTGATGGGCTGGGGGGTGGCCCTGGTGGGGGCTTGGGTGGGGGTCCTGGCCCTCAAACCCTGGATCCGACGCGCCCGGCCAGGACGGGCGCGCTTTCTCTACGGCCCGGGCGCGGACGTGTACAGCTTCCCCAGCGGCCATGGAGCTCGGGCCGGGGTGATCGGGGTCTGGCTGTCCCAGTTCCTGCCCGGGGGCCGGTGGTTCGGCCTGGGGTTGGCCCTGTGGATCGGGTGGAGCCGGGTGGCCCTGGGCATCCACTATCTGGGCGATGTGGTGGGGGGGCTGCTGTTGGGGGTGGTCATCGGTCGCTGGACTCGGAGACGTTGGGGGGGCTCTTCCGGGACCGAGACCGCCCCGAGCTCTCGGCCGAGCCCCGATCCAGCACCAGGCGATCCGTGAGGACCTCCATGTAGAACCCGTCGGGGAGGTGCTCCAGGTTCCGATAGCCGGGCACACTGGTGGTGTTCGAGTTGCCCAGCCGTCTCTGGACCACCGCCAGGTCCACGCCGGCCTGGAGCATGTGCACCGCGAAGCTGTTGCGCAGGGTCTGGGGCCCCACGGCCTTTTCGATGCCTGCCTTCTGGACATGGTGGCGGATCCGGCTCCAGAGGCCCTGCCGGGTCATCCGCTGGCCTCGGCTGTTCAGGAAGAGGGCCTTCTGACAGGGCTCCCGGAGCAGGGCAGGCCGCCCCTGTTCCAGGTAGGCCCGGAGCGCGGCCACCGCGGCCGGCGACAGGGGCACCCGGCGCCGCCGCACCTCCTTGCCACAGGTCACCGTCCTCTTTTCCAGGTCCACGTCGTCCACGTTCAGCGCCAGGAGCTCGCTGGCCCGCATCCCGGTGGCGTAGAGGGTCTCCAGGATGGCCCGATCCCGGACGCCAATGGGGGACGAGCGGTCGGGGGCGGCCAGCAGTCGGTGGACCTCCTCCACGGTGAGCACGGAGTGGGTCTCCCGGGCCGGGCTGGGAATGCGGACAGACTGGGTGGGATCTGTCTCCATCGCGCCCTGGGAGACCAGGTAGTCGAAGAAGCCCCGGAGGGTGGCCAGCTTGCGGTTCAGGGAGGCGGGGGACAGGCCGCCCCTCCGGAGGTGCTCCAGGTAGCTCCAGATGTGACGGGCTTCGATCTCGTCCCAGTGGGCGGGAAGGCGGAGCCTGCCCATGGCCTGGGGCAACAGCCGGAGGAACTGGTGCAGATCCGTCCGGTACGCGTCCACGGTGTTGGGGGAGCGGCCGCGACGTTCGCTGAGCTCGGCCAGGAACTGCTCGATCCACTGCTGAAATGTCGCCCTTGACATGGTGTGATACCGGATCTCCTCATTGACGCGGCGACGGGGTGAGCTCCAGCGGAAACGTCAAGCGCTCCCAGGCTCGTTCACCTCCGCGCGCATCCCCGTAGGGGTCCCGTTGGCGGCTGCGTTCCTGGAGTTCCGCCAAGGATGTCAGGCGTCGAAGCCGGATATCGAGCCGATGGGCTTCGACCCTCAGCAGAACCCATCCCAGAGGGTATTGGATACAGGAGGGGATGACCACGAACAGCCGCTCGTGGCCGCCCAGGGCCACACGTTGCACGTCGTACAGGTGGGCGTGGGCCTGGAAGACGGCCACCACCTGGGGATGGCGTTCCATCAGGCCCAACAGGGTATCCGCGTTCTGGATCCGGTAGTATTCCCGCCAGGGCACGGCCACCGTCCAGGGCTGGAGAAGCTGATGGGTGAAGAGGATCGCGGGCTTCCCCGGGGCGGCCTCCAGCTCGGCCTCCACCCGAGCCAACTCCTCCGGGGCCACCCACCCGAACACCGGATCCCCGGGCAGGGCCTCTTGGATCTGGTCCGGCGAATAGCCCTGGGTGTGGACCAGGATCAGCCGGGCCTGGGGGAGGTCCAGGGTGGTGCCTTGGCGGTGGTCCAGACCCAGCATCCGCTCGCAGGAGGTGTAGTCCCCGCTGCCGTAGGGGCAGTCGTGGTTGCCCGGAAGCCCCTGGTAGGCCATCCCAGCCCCCTGCAAGGTCTCGTGGACCCGTCTCAGGGACCCGTGGAAGTCTGGGTCCGGCATCTGGAACACTCCGCCGCCGCAGGTGTAGTCCCCCAGATGGAGCACCAGATCGGGCCTTTCCTCGCGCAGCTCCTGTTCCAGGGCATCCAGGATCCGGTCGGACCAGGGTTGAAGCTGTTCGCCGAAGGGTCCAAAGGCCTGGGAGGCTCCGAACCAGGCATGGGTATCCCCGCACAGGGCGATGGATGTGGACGATACCGGGTGGTGGCGAGAGGCCATCTTCTGCCATCCTTTTTCCTGGGTTTTGGTTCGAGCAGACTCGGAGGACAGCCACGTAGGGAGGGGCTCCTTTCGGGGTGGGGGCCTCTCCTCCGCTTCCCGGGCACGTGGCGCCTGTCCAACGATGGGGGACCCTGGGCGTTCCGGGCGTTCCCGGGATCATGTCCTCGATTTGGTCTTCATTCTATGCGGATGTCCTGCCCCAAGGAGTTTCAATCCCCTGACAATCCGTCCACGAATGCACCGAACCAGCGGGCCTCCAGACGTGCCAGGGTGCCGTCCTGGCCGAAACGTTCCAGGAGGCGGTCCACCTCTGCCTGGAGGGTGCGGGCTTCCAGGGGCAGGACCACCACGTACGGCTCGCTCTCCAGGGGTGGGTCCAGCAGGCGGATGGGGGCGCCCTCCGCCTGGGCCAGACGCAGGGACACCGTGTCCATGAGGACCCCTACGCAGACCCCGGTGGCCAGGGCTTCCAGGGCGGCCTCGGGGGATGGGAAGGCCTGGACCTGGAAAGGGGGCGTCTCGCTCTGGCGCAGGAGACGTCGGGCCACCGCGTCTCCGCCGCTCCCCCACTCCACGGCCACACAGCCGTCGGCGATCTCCGAGAGGGCCTGGATCGGGGAATCCGCGGCCACGGCCAGCCGGATTCCGGCGTCGAAGTAGGGAATGGAGTGCCGGACATCCCGGGTGCGCCGGGGGTCGAACGTCAGCCCGCTGAGGGCGGCATCCACCCGGTGGGCCTCCACCGCGTCCACCAGGCTATCGAAACCGATGGCCACCAGCTCCGTCTCCACTCCCCAGGCCTGGCCCAGGGCCTGGGCCAGATCCACGTCCAGGCCCACCATCTGGCCCGAGGCGTCCAGGAACTCGAAGGGCGGGAAGCTGGGATCCATCCCCACCCGCCAACGGCCCCCGGCCTGGATCCGCCCCCATACCGGGTCCGACCCCAGGCGGAGCCAGGGCAGGGCCCCCAGGAGCCCCAGGGCCAGAGTCAGCCCGACCAGGAGAAGGACACCGGGCCTCAGGGCTGTTCTGGCCATGCCCCGTCGATGTCCTCGCCCCGGGCGTACCGCTGCACTTCCAGGTAGATGGGCTTGGGCTCGAAATCTGTGTCCACGAAGGTGTAGAAATCCTGGTAGCTCTTCTGGTCCCAGGGAAAGCGAAAGACCCACATGCTCAGGCTGCGAACCCAGGGCCATTCGGTCCGGGCGATCTCGTAGGCCCGCAGGGTGTACCGGATTCGCTCTCCAGGACGCACGGCCCGGGTCCAGCGGGGGTGATCGTTCCATCCGGCCTCGGTGATGGCCACCTCCTTGTCGCGGTCGCCGTTGCGCTCCATCACCTCCCGCAGCAGCTCCACCCGCCGGAAGTTGACCACCTGGGGATCGGGAGGCTCGTCCGGGCCGAAGCGCCAGCCGTACACGTGGACGGCCAACAGGTCGAAGTAGGGGGCAGCGCCCGCATCGTACATCCCCTGTAGGTAGTCCAGATCGTTCATGCCCCATTCGCTGCCCGGCGGGGCCAGGGTGGGCGCCAGGGCTCCGGCCAGCACCTGCACCTCTGGGTTGGCCTCCTTGAGCATGGGATACACCACCCGCAACATGGCCGTGTACTCCCCGGGATCCACCGGCCGCCAGCCCCATTCCAGGCTCAGGTTGGGCTCGTTCCAGAGGATCACGTAGTTCACCTGGCCCCGATAGCGCCGGGCAAACGCGGCGGCAAAGCGGCCGAACTCCTCGTAGCGCTCCGGATCCAGGTAGAGCTCCGAGGTCCCCTGGGGGCGAGCCCATTCGGGCACCATGCCCAGCCGGGCGATGACCGTGAGCCCCTCGCGCACAGCTGCCTGGATGACCAGGTCCGGGTGGTCCCACAGATAGCGGCCCGGGCTGGGCTCGTAGTAGGCCCAGGGGAAGTACTCCACGATCCAGGGGGCTCCCATCTCCCGGACCATGGCCATGGTCCGGCGGATCTTCCAGGGTTCTACCTCGTCCGTGAGCCGGGTGTGGACCCCCATCTTGGGGTTCACCGTGCGCACGGTTCGACCCGGCCCGAGAGCGTCCTCTGGGCGGTACAGCCAGAGCAGGCCGGCGAGGAAGAGGCTGGCAAGGGCCAGGCCTCCGAGGGCCCGATACCGCCTGCTCCACTGGGGAGACCGCACCACGTCCACACCCACGGGGTCAGGGCTCTCGTCCCGGGCCTTCTCCTCCACAGAGGGGCCACGCCTGAAGGGCCCCTTGCCCAGGGCCCGGTGCACGGCGGTGGGGGAAGGCCTTGGAGCCCTCCGGGACAGGAATGCCCAGCGGCTCACATCTCGGTCCGGTCATCTTTCTCCACGGGGGCCGGTTGGTCGCCCCTGGGCTCGGGGATCAGCGGAGGCGCGGGCTCTGTTTCCTGGCGGGCCTCCTCGATGGCCCGGATCCCGTTCTGGGCCTGTTGCAGGGCCTGGGTGAGCTGGGCACTCAGATCCCGCAGCACCCGCAGGGCGTAGTCCTCCGCGTCCAGGATCAGCCGTTTCGCCTCGGCCTGGGCGGCCTGCCGGATCCGCTCGGCTTCCTCGTAGGCCATCTGGGCGACCCGATCTCGTTGGACCATCTCCCGGGCCCGTTGTTCGGCCTCGGCCAGGATCGCGTGGGCTTCGGCCTCGGCCTCGGCCAGGATCCGATCCCGTTCGGCCAGCATGCGCTCGCTCTCCTTGATGGCGCTGGGGATGCTGATGCGCATCTGGTCGATGATGCGCAGGCATTCCTCGCCGCTCACCAGGATGGAATCGGTCAAGGGCACACGCCAGCCCCGATTGAGGGTCTCCTCCAGTTGGTCGATCAGCTGTAGAATCTCCATACCCCGTACCCGGTGCGGTGGTTGGCATCTGTGGATGCGGTGGGCTCCACGTTCGCCGGAGGGAGCGACCGCGGGTGGTCGGTTCGCAGCGGCCAGAGGCCCGGGCTCACCCTCGATGGGAGAGCTTGCCGTGGACCTTGGTCACCTGGCTCACGGTCACGCCGCCCCGCTCGGCGAACCGGCGGGCCAGGGCCTGGATCACCGGCTCCGGCACCCACCCGGAGATGTCGCCGCCCAGGCTGGCCACCTCCTTGACGATGGTGGAGCTGAGATAGGTGTACGTGCTGTCGCAGATGAGGCAGCAGGTGTCGATGTCCGGGGCCAGACCGCGGTTGGCCAGGCCCACCTGGTACTCGAACTCGAAGTCGGCCACGTTGCGCAGGCCCCGGACGATGACCTGGGCCCCCACGGTCCGGGCACACTCCACGGTGAGCCCCTGGAAGGAGACCACCTCCACGTTGTCCAGGTGGGCCAGGACCTGTCGGGCCAGGGCCACCCGCTCCTCTGTGGTGAAGAGCAGGCGTTTGGGGGGGGCGTCGTAGACGGCCACCACCAGCTGATCGAAGATGGCCGCCGCCCGCTGGGCGACATCGATGTGCCCGTTGTGCATGGGGTCGAACGTCCCCGGATAGATCGCACGGCAGTTCACGGACAAAGCCCCTTCGGTGGATGGCAGGGATGGAAAGGGAGCCCCCAGAAGGTGTCAGTCGGGCAGGAAGGCCATGGCCACCCGGTTGCCCAGCAACAGGCCGCGGCGTGTCAGGCGCAGGCAGTCGCCCACCCATTCCACCAGCCCCTCCTGCTCCAGCTCGGCGATGGGAGCCCCGTAGACCTGGTCCAGCCCCCGGCTGTGGCGGCGGGCAAAGCGTTCCCGCGACACCCCCTCCCGGACCAATCGGAGCCCCAGCATCATGCTCTCGGCCATGGCCATGGCCGGCGAGATGGGGTCCTGGGTGCGCACCGCGTGGCCTCGGTCCTGGATACGACGGATGTACCCGGCCACCGGCCGGTGGTTCTCCCAACGGATGCCGTGGAGGGCTTCCGGCCTCCATGCCAGCGGTGGGGCGCCCCGGCAGAGATGGCCGCACGCGCCCGCGCCCACGCCCAGGTACTCCTCGTTCCGCCAGTAGTGCAGGTTGTGTCGGCAAGCATAGGTCGGCTGGGCGGCCGGGTCTCCCTGGGCCTGGTGGGTGCGGGCCCAGTTGGAGATCTCGTACTGGATGTACCCAGCCCCTTCCAGACGGTCCAGGGCCATCTCGTACAGCCACGCGGCCCGGTCGTCGTCGGGTGGGGAGACCCGGCCCCGCTGCACCCAGTGGAACAGAGGGGTGTGGGGTTCCACCATCAGGCTGTACAGGCTCAGATGCTCCGGAGCCAGGGCCAGGGCCTGGTCCAGGGTGTCGGCCCAGTCTTCCGGAGCCTGTTCCGGCAGGCCGAAGATGAAGTCCAGGTTGATGTTCTCGAAGCCCGCGGCGCGGGCTGCCCGGAAGGCCCGGACCACGTCCTCGGGGCCGTGGCCCCGGCCCAGGAACCGCAGCTCGTGGGCCTGAAAGCTCTGGGCCCCCATGCTGAGGCGGTTGATCCCCAGGGACCGCAGGGCCGCGAAGCGGGGGCGATCTCCCGTGCCCGGGTTGGCCTCGCTGGTGATCTCACACCCCGGCTCCAGCCGGTATGCCTGGGCCACGGACTCCAGGATCCGGGCCAGCAGCCGGCTCGGGAGCACGGTGGGGGTGCCGCCCCCCAGGAAGACCGTGTCCACCCGGGGGTGTCCCAGAGCCTGGGCCCAGCCCTGCAGCTCGGCCACCAGGGCATCCACGTAGGGCTCGAAGAGATGGTCCAGCCCCGCGTAGGTGTTGAAGTCGCAGTACGGGCACCGCTCCAGGCAGAAAGGGATGTGGATGTACAGTCCGAGAGGCTGCCCGGAGCACCGAGCCCTCCCCGAGCGGTCCCTCCGGGGATCCTCTGGGGGCTCCAACGCCACCATGGGGGGCGGTTCCGGGAGCAGGGTGTGGGGGTTCATCGGTTCTCCAGCCGGAAGCCATGGCCCCGGACGGTGACGATGTAGCGGAACTCCTCGTCGTACTCGGCCAGGCGCTCCCGCAGACGGCGCACCAGGGCGTCGATGGCCTGTTCGGTGACCCCTTCTCCGCTGTCCTCGGGCCACACGGCCTGGACGATCTCGTCCCGGGTGACCACGCCGCCGCCCGCGTCCCACAGCACACACAGCAGCCGGTACTGGTGCAGGCTCAGGGGGGGGTCCACGAGCTGCCCGTTGACCCAGACCTGCCGGGTCTCCTTGTCCATCTGGAGGCCCAGGGGGGCCGCATCCAGGGTCAGGGGGGCCGTGGCTCCCGCGTCCACGAAGGCCAGCTTGAAGCGCAGCGCGATCTGGATCTCGTCTCCGTCCTCCAGCCGGACCGCGCCGAAGACCGCCTGGCCGTTCACGTGGGTGCCGTTCTTGCTGCCCAGGTCCTCGATGTAGTAGCTTTCGCGGCGCCAGAAGACCCGGGCGTGGTGGCGGCTGACCTGTCGGTCCGCCAGGACGATGTCGCAGTCCTCCTGGCGCCCGATCACCACCGGCTGGTGGCGGTTCAGGGGCCAGCGGCGCCCCGCGCTGATGCCATGGCGGAGGATGAGCATCGCGCTCTCCCGGGTCCGGTGCTCATCGTTCGAGGCGATGGGAGGAGCCGAGGCCGATGTGTCGCTGGTGGATCGTGCGGATCGGGTCATGGTACGGATGCGTGGTCGGACTCGTGGTCTGCCTGGGATGTCGAGCCTGTGCCACCCAGGCGGGGGAAGGATCCGGCCCGCAGCTTTCGGGGCACCGGAGCAGGACAGCCAGTGGGTTCAAAGCCCTGAACGGTGCTATAATGTCTCCCGGGCGGCCGCATCTTCTCCTGGATGGTCTTTGCCTGCCTGTATTATACGAGAAATCACAGATTATTACCAACGGAGCCCTGATGGACCTTCTGGAACCTGGCACGGTCCTCCACGACCGGTACGTCATCGCGGAGCTGGTGGGCCAGGGCGGCATGGGCGCGGTGTACAGGGCCACGGATCAACACCTGCGCGGACGGGTCTGTGCCATCAAGGAGATCCGGCCGGATCTCCTGAGCGGTGGCCTTCTGCTCGACCAGATGGTGGAACAGTTCTACCAGGAGGCCAGCATCCTGGCCCAACTGGACCACCCCAACCTGCCCAAGGTCTTCGACTACTTCTCCGAGGGGGGGCGGGAGTACCTGGTCATGGACTACGTTCCCGGCCCCAACCTGCACGAGCTCCTGTTGGAGGCCAAGGCCGCAGGCCGCACCCTGGACGAGGTCCAGGTGCTCCGCTGGACGGCCCAGCTCCTGGACGCCCTGGAGTATCTCCACGGCCAGACGCCCCCGATCCTCCATCGGGACATCAAGCCCGGCAACATCAAGCTGGCCCCCAACGGGCGCATCAAGCTGGTGGACTTTGGCCTGGTGAAGGTGCTCCAGCCCGACGACAGCCGGACGGTCACCGTGGTCCAGGGGCGGGGCACGGTGGCCTACACCCCGTTGGAACAGTACGGCGGCGACAGCGGACACACGGACGTGCGCTCGGACATCTACAGCCTGGGCGCCACCCTGTACCACCTGCTGGCCGGGGAGCCCCCTACCGACGCGAAGGAGCGCTTCCTGAGGCCCGGCAGCCTGGTTCCCCTGCGACAGCTCAACCCCAAGGTCTCCGAACGGACCGAACGGGCTGTGTTCCAGGCCCTGGCCATGCACCCGGACGAGCGGCCGGCCACCGTCGCGGAGCTGCGTCGCCTGCTCTTCGACACCGAGCGCTTCGAGTCCATGGACCCGGTGCCCCTGTTGTCCTGGCGAGAGGTCTTCTGGCAGCACCGGCACCTGGCCGTGGCCGTGGCCGTGGCCGCTCTGCTCGCGGCGGTGCTGAGCCTGGCCGCGCCGTCCACCACCTTCGGCCTGGGGTTCTGATGGGCCCCATCCCCCTATCCGTTCACCACATACCCGGTCGAGGAGTGTTCCATGTTCGTCTTCACCGAGTTCCACGTGATGCAGGAGCTGCACCGGCCCGGCGACAAGATCGTCCTCCTGGTCCTGGACGGATTGGGGGGGCTGCCCCTTGAGCCCGGAGGCCCCACCGAGCTGGAGGCGGCCCGAACGCCCCACCTGGACCGGCTGGCCGCGGAGGGCATGACCGGCCTGAACGTGCTGGTGCGACCTGGCCTGGAGCCGGGGAGCGGCCCTGGCCACCTGAGCCTCTTCGGGTACGACCCGCTCCGCTACCCGGTGGGGCGGGGCGTGCTGGAGGCCCTGGGCATCGGCTTCCCCTTGCAGCCCCAGGACCTGGCCGCCCGGGGCAACTTCGCCACCGTGGACCCCCAGGGGCGGATCCGGGATCGACGGGCCGGCCGCATCGCCACGGAGGAGTGCAAGCGGCTGACGGCCAAGCTCCAGGAGGCCACCCAGGAGGTGCTGCCGGGCTACCAGGTCTTCGTGCTGCCGGTGAAGGAGCACCGTTTCGTCCTGGTCCTCCGGGGAGAGGGCCTGGGCGGAGCGCTCACGGACACCGACCCCCTGGAGGTGGGCAAGCCTCCCCTGCCCGTGCGGGACGAGAGCGGGACCCCGGAAGGGCAACGCACCGCGGAGCTGCTCAACCGCTGGCTTCAGGCGGCCCGTCGCGTGTTGGCCGACGAGCCCCAGGCCAACAGCCTGAACCTTCGGGGCATCTCCAAGGATCCCGGGCTGCCCAAGTTCCCGGAGATCTACGGCCTGCGGGCCGGGGCCATCGCGGTCTATCCCATGTATCGGGGCGTGGCTCGCCTGGCCGGCATGGAGGTGATCCCGTTCCAGGGCGATCGCCCCCACCACCAGGTGGACGCGCTGGAACGGGTGTGGGAGGAGTACGACTTCTTCTTCGTCCACGTGAAGAAGACCGACAGCTACGGCGAGGACGGAAACTTCCAGGCCAAGGTGCAGGAGATCGAGGCGGTGGACGCCCAGATCCCCCGGATCCGGGCCCTGGGGCCGGGGGTCCTGGTGGTCACCGGCGACCACAGCACCCCGGCCCGGCTGCGCAGCCATAGCTGGCACCCTGTCCCCACCCTTCTCTGGGGGCCTCGAGTCATCCCCGATGCGGTGACCCGGTTCGGCGAGCGGGCCTGTGCCCAGGGGCACATGGGGCTGTTCCACGGCACCACCCTCCTGCCCCAGGCCATGGCCCATGCGGGCCGGCTGAAGCGCTTCGGAGCCTGAGGATGGGCCACATCCCCTCGGAGGTGTTGGAGCAGGCCGCGGCCCTGGTGGACCAGGCGGACCGGGTGGTCTGTCTCACCGGTGCCGGCGTCAGCGCGGAGTCCGGCATCCCCACCTTTCGGGACGCCCAGAGGGGGCTCTGGAGCCGGTACAGGCCCGAGGAGCTGGCCTCTCCCGAGGCCTTCGACGCGCACCCAGGGCGGGTGTGGCGTTGGTACATGTGGCGCCTGGGGTTGGTGGAACGGGCCCGGCCCAACCCGGGCCATCGGGCCCTGGCTCAGCTGGCCCGGCTGGTGCCCCATCTGACCCTGATCACCCAGAACGTGGACAGCCTGCACGAGGCCGCCGGCAGCCCGGATGTGATCCATCTCCACGGGCGCCTGGACCGATTCCGCTGCCACGACTGCGAACAGCCCTATGCCCTGCGTCCCCAGGATCGGGAGGCGGATCGGCCGCCTTCCTGCCCCCGGTGTGGGGGCCGTGTGCGGCCCGACGTGGTCTGGTTCGGCGAGCCCCTGCCGCCCCGGCCCTGGCAGGCCGCTCTGGCCGCGGTGGCCGCCTGTGACTGCATGTGGGCGGTGGGCACCAGCGGGGTGGTCTATCCGGCCGCCCAGCTGCCGCAGATGGCCCGAGAGCGGGGCGCCCGGCTCCTGGTGGTGAACCCCGAGCCCACGGAGCTGGACCCGTGGGCGACGATCACCCTGTCCGGCCCCAGTGGGGCGGTCCTCCCCGCGCTGGTGGCCCGGGTGGCAGCACGGAGGAGCCGCGCCGAGTCCCGGGGAGGGGCCTGAGGGGTCACCGGCCAAGGCAGGTCATTCCCAGTCGGACGCGCGGGCGGCCCTTTCTTCCAGGAGATGGGTGTAGAACCCCCACAGCCGCCTTCCCAGCGTGCTCCACGCGTACTCCCGCTGCAGCCGAGCTCGGGCCCGCTCCACCATCTCGGTCTGCAGGGTGGGATCGGACAGGACCTCGATCACGGCGTCGGCGAAGGCCTCCGGCGTGGCCCCCTCGGCTACCAGCCGCGCCGCGCCCTGGGCGCCGTAGCGGGCCTGTTCCCCCACTGCGCTGGCCACCACCGGCACCCCATGGAGGAGCGTGGTGGCCAGGCGCACGCTGCACTTGGCCCGATGCAGGGGGGTGGGCTCCGCGGGGAAGACCGCGCAGGTGACCTCCCGGTAGAGGGCGGCCAGCCTCTCTCCCGGGATCGGGCCCTGCCACTCGACCCGAGGATCGGTGCCCAGGGCCGACCGGAAGGGGGCTTCCCGGCCCGGCTGCAGGGCCTGGCCCACCACCCGCAGCCGTACCTGGGGATCTCGGCCCCGGAGCGCGTGCCAGAAGCGGCCCAGCCACTCCGGAGACACCTCCACGAAGCGGCTGAAGAGCAGCACCCGCCTGACCTGGGGAGCCGAGGGCCGGGCCGGGCTCTGGGGAGGGGGCACCACGCCGTTGGGCAGGTAGAGCACAGGCATCTGGGGCGAGGCTCCCTGTATCTGCGCCACCAGCCAGCCACTGGCCGCGGTCACCCCGTCCGCGTGGCGGATGCCCCAGCGCTCCTGCCAGTCCAGGAAGCGAGCCGTGGGCCAGGGGAGGCCCAGGAGAGGGGTCCAGGCCTGTTCCCAGTCGTCCACGTCCAGCACCAGGACGGGGCCGTGCCCCCGGACCAGGCGACGGCCGTACCAGAGGAGCCATTGGACGATCCCGGCGTGGGCCCGGGGCTTGACCACGTGGACCAGATGGGGGCGGAAGCGCTGTAGACCGGCCACCAGCCGCGCGAGGACGGCCGGCAGCCCCCCCCGGAGGGAAACCTGGACCAGATCCACGCCCTCCACCGAGCGTCGGGTGCCCGCGTCCTTGGGCGTGTCCCAGGGCGGGATCCGGATCTGGACCTGGGCGCCCTGGTGGACCAGGGCCTGGGCCAGGGGAAGGGTGCGAGCCCAGACGGTGGACTTCTGTCCCAGGCCGAAGGGGGCTACGAAGAGGACACGCACGTTCTTCCTCTCAACGGCTCTCGATGCGCGCGGGCCAGCCGGGCACAGTCCGGGCCAGCCGCTGCAGGACCCCGGCCTCCACGGCCTCCGGGAGGTCCAGGCCGAAGCGGTCGGCCAGTTGGGGGGCGTACCAGCGGTAGAGGACCACCAAGGCCACCGCCTGCCCGATCCAGGAGGCCCGGTGGATGCCCCGGGGCTGGGCCAGGGTGCGGGTCAACGCGTGGGCCTGGTCGGGGCCCAGGAAGGGCCGCACCCGGGCCGGTGTGGGCGGGGGCCCGGAACCGTTCAACGCGCTCACCAGCTCCAGGATGTGGCGTCGGGCCTGGCCGAGGAGCTGGACCGCGGCCAGGTGATCGTCTCGGGTCCAGGCTCCGGCCAGGGCGGAGAGGACGGCCCAGAAGTGGAGCATGGCTTGCCGGACCTGGCCAGGGCTCGGTGTGGGATATGGGGGGGCCGGGATCCGGTCCAGGACCTGGGCCAGGGCCGGACTCATGCGGGCCGGATCCCGGAAGAGCTCTCGACGGGGGCCGTGGGCGGCCAGATGGCCCGGCAGCTCCCCAGGCAGGGTCCACCAGAGGGTGAGCCGGCCGCCACCCCGTTCCGGGCGGTTCGGATCCGGGTGGAGCAGGAGATCCAGGGGCCGGGCGCCCGGGTCCAGGGAGGTCCACCCGCCGGGGAAGGCTGTATCCAGGCAGGCAGCCAGTTCGGGGCCGGGATCCCGGCAAGGCAGGACCCAGAGCAGGTGGATGTGGGGGCTGCTCAGCGCGTCGCCCCTGCCCTGGGCGAGGGCGCCGGTGAGCCATGCTGCGGCCACGGCAGGGTGCTCTTGCAGGACGGGGATCAGGGGGGCGACCAGGGGATGGCGGCGGGCATCCATGGGCCGTATTATGCCAGACCTCCTGGGAGATCCCCAAGCTGTCGGCAGGATCGGGGGCTGTTCTCGCGTCCCTCTGCTCGATGTCCCCTCGGGACTTTGACATCTCTCCCGGCCGGCGGATATAATAGAACGCTGTGCCCGCAGGGCCGGACCGGCGGGGATGTTCCCGGAGCGGTGGGCGGCCCTGTTCGGATCGGGCCATGGGGAGCTTAACAATGCAGTACAACGTTGCGCAGCTCCTGAAGGAGCCCATCGGAGCCACCCGAGAATACGAACTGGACGAGGAGATCCAGGAGCTGGACCCGGAGCTGGTGCCCCTCTCCAACCTCACGGGGTGGGTCCACATGTTGCGGACCCACAGCGGGATCCTGGTGGAGGGGGAATTTCAGGTCCGGCTCCAGGTCATCTGCAGCCGTTGTGCCGAGCCGGTGGAGATCGCGGTCCAGTTCCGTCTGGAGGAGAGCTTCCATCCCCTCACCCAGGTGGACACGGGGCGTTTCATCCGTCCGGACGAGTTCCAGGGGGCCGAGGAAGAGCTGTTGGACGCGGCGTTGCTCATCAACGAGCAGCATATTCTGGACCTGCGGGAGGTCATGCGCCAGCACATCTGGCTGGCCCTTCCCATGGTGCCCGGCTGTGTCTTCGGCGACCCCTCTCGGTGTCCCGCGTACCAGCGTCGTCTGGAGGAGATGCGGGCCGTCCACAGCGACCTGGAGGACGCGGACGAGGTCGCGAGCGTCGATCCTCGTTGGGCGGCCCTGTTGGAGCTCCGCGGCCGGCAGTAGCCCGGAGCTGGACTTGGTCTGTCGAAGTTCGGAGCGCGAAGGAGAACCCAGCCATGGCCGTACCCAAGCGAAAGGTGAGCAAAGGGCGTCGAGGCCGTCGTCGGGCCCACCACGCCATTGGAATCCCCAAGCTGGTTCGTTGCCCCCGTTGCGGCGAACGGATCATGCCCCATCGGGTCTGCCCCTTCTGCGGCACGTACATGGGGCGGTTGGAAGTGATCGAGATCGAGGAGGAGTAGGCCCACACCGCACCGGACCTCGGGTCCGTCGTCTTCGGGTGTCCGTTGGACGTGGTCCTCAGCCCGGCTTGTGTGCAGTGGCCTGCCCGTGCCGCTGCCCGCAAGCCGGTTCTTTTTGGAGGTGGAGGAGATCCTGATCCATGACCCGATTCGTCTATCGCGAGGCCCGTCTTCCGGGGCTGGCCTTTCTCTTTCCGGGGCAGGGCAGCCAGCACGTGGGCATGGCCCGGGAGCTGGCCGAGGCCTATCCCGCGGCCCGAGCCGCCCTGGAGGAGGCCGATGCCGTGCTGGGGTTCGAGCTCAGCCGGCTCTGCTTCCAGGGGCCCGAGGATCGGCTCACGGACACGGTGAATGCCCAGCCGGCCCTGCTGGCCGCCAGCGTGGCCGCCCTGGCCGCCCTGCAGAGCGAGCTGGGCGCGCTGCCGGTGCCCGGCCTGGTGGCCGGCCACAGCCTGGGGGAGTACACCGCGCTGGTGGCGACCAACAGCATGGCATACCCCGACGGCCTGCTCCTGGTGCGGGAGCGCGGTCGGCTCATGAAGGAGGCCGGCGAGCGCGCCCCGGGGATGATGGCTGCGGTCCTGGGCCTGGATGAGCCCACGGTGGCCGAGATCTGTGCCCAGGCCGCGGAGGCCACGGGCGGTGTGGTCCAGGTGGCCAACGACAACTGTCCGGGCCAGGTGGTGGTCTCCGGCGATCGGGCCACCCTGGAGCGGGCGATGCAGGCCCTGTCCCAGGCCGGTGCCCGGAAAGTGGTCCCCCTGGCCGTGAGCATCGCGGCACACAGCCCGTTGATGGTGCCCGCCGCGGAGCGCCTGGCCGCGGCCATCCGAGCTACCCCCATCCATGCTCCCGTCGCGCCGGTGCTGGCCAACACCACTGCAGAGCCCCTGGCAGAGCCCGGGGCCCTGCGCCAGGAGCTGGTGGCACAGCTCACCGGGAGCGTGCGCTGGACCGCCTCCATGCAGCGGGCCCTGGCCCTGGGGATCGACACCTTCGCGGAGATCGGCCCCGGCAACGTCCTCACCGGCCTGGTCAAGCGCATCCACCGGAAGGCCCGACGTTTCAATGTGGCCGATCCCCAGGGAGTGCAGGCCCTGGCCGAGTGGATCCGGGAACGTTTGGGCAGGTGAGCCCGGCCTCCGGGGCCACCAGGAGGCGGGAAAGGCCCTGGCTGGAGGCTCGGCGGGCCCACCTGCCGGGCCGGAGATGTGCCCTGCCGGGGGCGTTTTGTGTGGGTTCCGGTTGACAGTATAATAGACCTGATAATAGACCTGAACCATAGACCTGCGGGCATCGGCCGGGCGATAGTCCGGGGGACTCCCCGGGGCCCTGGGAGGAGCCTTGGCCCGGGCCATCTGCCCTTCCAGGGTCGGGTGTAGGGTGCCTTTTCCTCCGGAGATCGCGAACAGGCAGAGACCGCGGACGATCGGGGCACCGGGCATGGGGTGGATCGGCACATCCAGGATTCTGTAACATCGTCACATCACATCCAACTGGGGGAGAGCGTGGTGGAGCTCACGGACAAGGTGGCACTGGTCACCGGAAGCAGCAGCGGCATCGGGGCCGCGATCGCCAGAGAGCTGGCCGCCCAGGGGGCCGCGGTGGCCGTCCACTACCGCAACAACCGTTCCGGCGCGGAGGAGGTGGCCCAGGCCATCCAGGCCCAGGGGGGCACCTGTGCGGTCTTCCAGGCCGACGTGGCCGATGTCGACCAGGCCCAGGCCCTGATCCAGGCCGTCCAGGACGCGCTGGGCCCCATCCAGATCCTGGTGAACAATGCGGGGACCACCCGGGATACCCTGCTGCTCAGCATGAGGCCCGAGGACTGGGAGCGGGTCATCCGGACCAACCTGACCAGCGTCTACAACGTCACCCGGCCGGCCCTGCGGGGCATGCTCCGCAAGCGCTGGGGCCGGATCGTGAACATCACCAGTGTGGTGGGGCTGAGCGGCCAGGCCGGCCAGACCAACTACGCGGCCAGCAAGGCCGGCATCATTGGCTTCACCAAGAGCCTGGCCCGGGAGGTGGGCAGCCGCAACATCACCGTGAACGCAGTGGCGCCGGGTTTCGTGCCCACCGCCCTCACCCAGGTGCTCACGGAGGAACAGCAGGCCCAGATCCGGGCCAATACCCCCCTGGGGCGTTTCGGAACCCCGGAAGAGGTGGCCTACGCGGTGGCCTTTCTCGCCGGCGAGCGGGCCGGGTTCATCACGGGGCAGGTGCTGTGCGTGGATGGCGGCCTGGTGATGGCCTGAACCATGTCCGGTGATGATCCGGGGAGAGCCATGGACGAGTGCAACCGGGAGATGGCCCCTTCTGTCCCGGCTCAGGAGGCCGTGCCCAAGCCGGTTCCCGCCCAGGACGGGGAGCCGGGCTCGGGTCGGTATCGCTCCCTGCCGCCGTGGATGATCCGGGAGCGGCGAAAGGCCCGACAGGCGGCCCTTCAGGCCCTCTACGAGATCGACAGCGCAGGCCATCCTCCGGGCCGGGTGCTGGAGTATCGGCTGGCAGCCGTCCGTCTCTCCCCCGAGGGTGCCCGTTTCCTGCGCTGGCTGGTAGCCGGCGTGTTGGCCCATCGGCAGGATCTGGACCGGCTCATCGCCCGCTACGCGCCGGAATGGCCGGTGGACAAGCTGGCCATCGTGGACCGCAACATCCTGCGCATGGCCATCTTCGAGCTGGCCAGCCCCGAATCGGACGCACCGCCCAAGGTGGTGATCAACGAGGCCGTGGAGCTGGCCAAGACCTTCGGCAGCGACAGTTCACCCCGGTTCGTGAACGGGGTGTTGGGCTCTGTGTGGCGGGATCTGGATGCCCAGGCGAGCTCAGGAAATGCCTCCGCTCGGGGCGAGAACACGAGCTAAGCCACCATGGACAGCTTCTTCGGCATCGGCCCCATGGAGTTGGTCTTCATCCTGATCTTCGCGCTCATCTTCCTGGGGCCGGAGCGGCTTCCCCAGGTGCTCCGAGAGGTGGTGGTCTTCCTCCGCAAGGTCCGAGCCCTCTCCGACGAGATCACCTCCCAGCTCAACCAGGAGCTGGGGGACCTCCAGGAGCTGCGCGACCTGGACCCCCGCCGCCCTCTCCAGGACACCCTGCGCAGCGTGACCCACCCCCCGGAGACCCGACCACCCCGTTCCAGACCGGCCCCATCGGGCTCCTCCGGCCCCTCGGCCCAGGAGGGCCCGCCCCCCCCGGAGGATCCGGGCCGAACCATCGCACCCCCCCAGGCCAACCCGGGCCGACCCGAGACCGGGCCCACCGCGTCTGACCCGGTGGAGGAGGGGCCGGATCTCGACGCCGGGATCGAGACGACCCCGGCCCCCAGGGCCCAGGTAGAGGCCCAGCAGGTGAGTCAGGGCGACCTGACCTCCCCGGCCTCCGCGCCCTTCCTGGCCGAGGAGCCCACCCAGTCGGCCCACAGCGACGGGCACGCCGACACGCCCGAGCCACCATGACCAGCCAGAACCCTCCCGCGGAGTATCGCCCCGAGCTCGACCCCATCGAGGAGAGCCGAATGGGGCTCCTGGACCACCTGGCCGAGCTGCGCATGCGGCTCATCCGGGTGGTCGTCGCCCTGTTGGTCGGCACGCTCATCAGCCTGCTCTTCGCAGAGCGCATCCTCCAGTTCATCACCGAGCCCGTGGGCAAGACCCTGATCGCCATCGGCCCCACCGACACCATCGTCGTCTTCTTCAAGGTGAGCTTCGCGGCCGGCGCGGTCATCGCGATGCCGATCGTGGTCTACCAGTTGGTGGCCTTCATCGCGCCGGGGCTCTACCCCCACGAGAAGCGCGCCCTCTTCCTGCTCCTGCCCGGCGTGATGCTCCTCTTCTTTGCCGGCGCGGCCTTCGCCAACTACGTCATGCTCCCGGTGGCCGTGGGCTTTCTGCAGACCTTCCTGGGCACGGTCATCTCCCAGGAGTGGACCATCGACCGCTATGTGACCTTCTTCACCCGGATCGTCTTCTGGATCGGCGTCGCGTTCGAGACCCCTCTGGTCATCGCGTTCCTGGCCCGCATCGGGATCGTCAGCGGCCCCAAGCTCCTGGGCTACTGGCGCCAGGCCATCGTGGTCATCTCCATCCTGGCCGCGATCATCACGCCCACCGTGGATCCGGTGAACATGGCCATTGTCATGGTTCCCCTGATCGTGCTCTACTTCCTGGGCGTGGGCCTGGCCTATCTGCTCTACCGTCCCCGGGAACCCCGGGACTTCTCGGCCGAGGACTTCGGCCTGGGGGATTCCTGAGCCCGATCCCCGTCGCCCGCCAAGCATCGGAAGGAAGGGGACTTCTCCATGGCCAAGATCCTGAGGTGGGGGCTGCTCTCCACCGCGAACATCAACCAGGCCCTCATGGGGCCCATCCACGCCTCGGAACGGAGCGAGCTGGTGGCCGTGGCCAGCCGCGAGCGGGAGCAGGCCGCGGCCTACGCCCAACGTTGGGGGATCCCCAAGGCCCACGGCAGCTACCAGGCCCTGTTGGACGACCCGGAGGTGGACGTGGTCTACATCTCCCTGCCCAATGCCCTCCACGCGGAGTGGACCGTGGCCGCGGCCCGGGCCGGGAAACACGTCCTCTGCGAGAAGCCGTTGGTCACCGCCCGGGATCAGATGGACCGGGTGGAGGAGGCCGCAGCCACCTACAACGTGGTGGTCTTCGAGGCCTTCATGTACCTGCATCACCCCCAGACGCAACGGGCCCGGGAGCTGGTGGCCCAAGGGCATCTGGGCCCGCTCCAGACCATCCAGAGCTGGTTCCACTTCTACCTGCCCCCAGAGGCCAGCGAGAACGTGCGCCTGCAGCCCCACCTGGCCGGTGGCTCCCTGTGGGACGTGGGGGTCTATCCCAACAGCCTGGCCATCGTCATGGCCGAGCCGGAACGCCCCCAGTGGGCCATGGCCTCCCAGCTCCTGGGCGAGACCGGTGTGGAGGTCTCCATGCGGGCCCAGATCCACTTCACCCGCGGTGTGGTGGCCCAGATCTCGTCCTCCTTCCGCACCCCCTTCCGAGAGGGTGCGTACCTGGTGGGGGAGGAAGGGGTGCTCTGGATCCCAGAGCCGTGGAAGCCCGGACTGGCCGGCCGGGACGCGGTGATGACCCTGACCCGGCGGGACGGGTCCGTGGAGGAGCTGATCACCCCCGGGGTGGACCCCTACCTGTGTGAGGTCCAGGCCATGGAACGATGTGTGCTGGACGGCGCGCCGCCGGTGGTTCCCCTGGATCTGAGCCGCCGTTTCCTGGAGAGTATCCTGGCCCTGTACGGGGCCGCGAGCACCGGGAGCCCCCAGCCCATCCGGCCGGCCTAGGCTTCTCCCTAGGGGTTCCATGGACCCCGATCAAGGGGGTCCCCACGTTTTTCCGCCTGGAGCGGGTCGGGGCTATACTTGTTCTGGGCGCGAGGACCCGTCGCCCTGGAACGGCAGGTGCACAGGAGGAGAGCCGTGCCTGAATCCCCCTATCCCATGGTCTCTGTGGAGGAGGCCCTGGCCACGGTGTTGGCCCAGTGCACTCCCCTGGATCCCGTGATCCTTCCCCTGGAACAGGCCCTGGGCCACGTGCTGGCCGAGGACGTCCGTGCCCGGGAGCCCCTGCCGCCGTTTCCGGCCTCGGTGAAGGACGGCTACGCGGTGGTGGCCGCGGACGGCCCGGGCGAGTACCCGGTGGTCGGCCAGGTGGCCGCGGGCCAGGTGGCCGATTTTCGCCTGCAGCCGGGCACAGTGGCCTACATCACCACCGGGGCCCCCCTGCCCCCGGGCGCGGACGCGGTGGTGATGGTGGAGGAGACCGATCCCCTGCCTTCCCAGGACGAGATCCCCCGGGTGCGTATCCGGGCCCGGGTACGGCCCGGCGACGATGTGCGCCCTGTGGGGGTGGATGTGGCTGCAGGCCAACAGGTGTTGGCAGCCGGGGAGCGCCTGGGGCCCGCGGAGATCGGCCTGTTGGCCACGGTGGGGGCTGCCCAGGTGACCGTCCATCCTCGCCCCCGGGTGGCGGTCCTCTCCACAGGGGACGAGCTGGTGTCCCCGGAGCGGGCACTGGGGCCTGGCCAGATCCGGGACAGCAACCGCCCCATGCTCCTGGCCGCGATCGCGCAGCACGGCGGCATTCCCATGGACCTGGGCATCGCCCGGGACGATCAGGCCGACCTGGAGCGCCATGTGCAGCAAGGGCTGGCCCAGGCGGACATCCTGCTCAGTTCCGGGGGCGTCTCCATGGGAGACCTGGACCTGATCAAGCCCCTGTTGGAGCACTCGGGCACGGTCCATTTCGGCCGGGTGCGGATGAAGCCCGGCAAGCCCGTGACCTTCGCCACCGCGGAGGTCCAGGGGAGGAGGCGCCTCATCTTCGGCCTGCCGGGCAATCCGGTCAGCAGCCTGGTGACCTTCTACCTCTTCGGCGTGCCGGCCATGCGTCGGCTGGCCGGCTGGCCGGATCCCCATCTGCGCCGGGTCCACGCCCGACTGGCCCAGCCCCTCCGGCTGGACCCCCACCGGCCCGAGTACCACCGGGCCACCCTCCACTGGGATCCCGAGGGGCGGGCCTTCGTGGCCGTCAGCACCGGGAGCCAGGCCAGCAGCCGGCTGCTCAGCATGCGTTCGGCCAATGCCCTGCTGGAACTGCCCCAACAGGAGGGCGAGCTGCCCGCGGGGAGCTGGGTGTCGGCCCTGTGGATCGGAGCGTGCTAGAGGAGGCCGTCCATGGCTGAACTCACCCATCTGGACGCGGAGGGCCGGGCCACCATGGTGGACGTGGGCCCAAAGCCCGAGACGGTTCGGGTCGCGGTGGCCCGGGGCGAGGTGCGGATGGCCCCGGAGACCCTGGCCACCCTCCGTAGCGGCCGGGTTCCTAAGGGAGATGTGTGGGCCGCGGCCCGGATCGCCGGCATCATGGCGGCCAAGAAGACCCCGGAGCTGGTTCCCCTGTGCCATGCCCTGCTGCTGGACCAGGTGGCCCTGGAGTTCGAGATCGACGAGGCCCACAGCCGGGTGGTGATCACCGCGACGGTCCGTTGCACGGGCAAGACCGGCGTGGAGATGGAGGCCCTCACCGCGGTCTCCGTGGCCGCGCTGACCATCTACGACATGGCCAAGGCCCTGGAGAGGACCATGACCATCGGTCCCATCTACCTGGTGGCCAAGGAGGGAGGGCGCTCTGGGGCCTGGCGGCGTCCGGAGGGGCCGGAAGGAGAAGGCAAGGCGTGACCATGCAGGTACGGCTGGTGCTGTTTGCGGGACTGCGCCAGGCCGCCGGCTTCCGGGAACGGACGGTGGAGCTCCCCAAGGGGGCCACCGTGGCCGATCTCCTGGCCACCCTGGATCCGGCCCTCGTCCGGCGGACCTTCTACGTGGCGGTGAACGAGGAATACGCCCACCGGGACACCCCCCTGGAGGAGGGCGACGAGGTGGCCCTGCTGCCGCCTGTCTCCGGCGGTGGGGCGGGATCCGCCCGAGGTCCTGGGGGCTGCCCTCTCGGATGTGGGCGTCGCCCTGCCGAGGATGACCGGGAGCGGATCGCATGACCCCAAGGAGGAAGCTGTTCGAGATCACAGAGGAGCCCCTGTCCCAGGACGACATCCTGCGGCGGGTGGCCCGGCCCGACTGTGGCGCGGTGGTCACCTTCGCGGGGACCGTTCGTGGACAGACGGTCCAGGAGGGGGCCGTGCGGGAGACGGACTTCCTGGTCTACGAGGCCTACACGGCCATGGCCGAGAAGATGATGGCCCGGATCGGCCAGGAGGTGATGGAGCGTTGGCCCCAGGTGAAGGCCGTCAGCATCCTCCACCGGGTGGGACGCTGTGAGATCGGGGAGCCCACGGTGCTCATCGCTGTGGCCACGCCACACCGAGACGACGGCTGCTTCGAGGCCTGCCGCTATGCCATCGAGCGGCTGAAGGCGGTGGTTCCCATCTGGAAGCAGGAGAACTGGGCGGACGGTGAGGTGTGGGTGGAGGGCCCCCGGCAGCCGGAGCTGGACGTGGGCTCCTCGGACGCGGCGGGCTGACCGGGCCGGTGGCCGGGCGGCGCTCCACGGTCGGCTGCCGACAGGACCTCGCTGGAACCGGCGCGTTCCGTCCACCGTTCCAGGAACGGAGCGCGCCGGAATCCAGGGGTTTTTCGAGGGCCTGATTTGACAGGACGCGGCCGACCATGCTAGTATGGGGCCGTGCATGGCCCTATGGGGTTCCGCCCACTGCAGCGTGGATTCGGACCGTGGGGCGCTGTCCTGGATACCTTAACAGCACAGTCGACTGCTCGGAGTGGATGCAGCCGCCGCTGTCGGCCTGTGGGGTCGGCAGAGGAACTTCCCGACTCCCCGCCCGCCACGTCTGGCCCTCTGCCAGCGTGGCTGGGCAAGGTCGCCCCACGAAACCGGAAGTGGGGGCACACATCCGGCAACGGGTGTGTGACTACAACCGCAACAGAGAGCAGTCCCGCCGGCGCCGGATACGGCGCCTGGTAAGGGGTGAAAGGGTGGGGTAAGAGCCCACCAGCGGTTCCCGGCAACGGGGCCGGCTAGGCGAGCGTGCGACCGGGAGCAAGGCGAGTGGGTTTTGCGCCGGATGTGAATCTGGTGTAAAATCTCGTCGCAGCGGTGCGGGCGAGGTCGGGTCACACCCGACAAGCCACAAACCGCCAGGGGCTTCGTTCTCAAGGCAGAGCCCCTGAGACAGATGGCGGCAGGCCGGAGATCCGGCCCACAGAATCGGGGGTACATCCACTCCGAGTGGGGATCCCTCCCAGGGAGGGAGCAGGGAGGTCGTCGGGCGAGCCGTCTCTCCATCGCCTTGTCCCTCCTCGCCGTGATCCGGGCCCGGTTCGCTGTGACCGCAGCGCCTGTCGGCGTCCGACAGGGGGCCACCGGCCGGTTGCATCCGTGCCGACGTGGCGGAACTGGCAGACGCGATAGACTTAGGATCTATTGCCCGTCAGGGCGTGGAGGTTCGAATCCTCTCGTCGGCACCTGAGCCGGGTATACGGGCCCGTGGCCTAGTGGGAAGGCGCCTCCCTTGCAAGGAGGAGATCGTCGGTTCGAATCCGACCGGGTCCACCTTTTTGGGCCGGTGGGCTGGGCCGGAACGACGGTCGGTGCACAAGCAGGTTCATAGTCAAGCGGGCGTAGTTCAGCGGTAGAACGTCTCCTTGCCAAGGAGAAGGTCGTGAGTTCGAATCTCATCGCCCGCTCCTCTGGGGCCGACCGTTCGGGTCGGCCCTTCTGCCGAGGTAGCTCAGTTGGTAGAGCACGGCACTGAAAATGCCGGTGTCCCCAGTTCAAGTCTGGGCCTCGGCACCTCTTTCTGCCATCGGGGTCGGTGGGGGATCGTCTAATGGCAGGACTACGGACTTTGGATCCGTCAATCAGGGTTCGAATCCCTGTCCCCCAGCTGCGAGCCGGGGTGGGCCAGCCCTCCCCGGTCCTCCCCCACCCTCATGGGTGACCGCCGACGCCGAATGCAGGCCCTTGTGGCGCCTATAGCTCAATGGCAGAGCGCTTGATTGTGGATCAAGAGGTTACGGGTTCGAGCCCCGTTAGGCGCCCCTGAACACCCCACCGGAAGATACGGTGGGGTTTTTCGTTGGCCCCCGTTCAGGTCCGGGGGGTGCTTGCCCGCGGCAGGACCCGAGACAGCACGGACATCGCCAGGGAGGCTCCTGGAGAGCAGGATGCCCTCTCCATGCCGGAGCATGGCCGTGCCGCACCGAGGGACAGGGAACGGGGCGATGTGGAACGCGATGCTCCCAGCTCCCGGACCTTGTTGTGAGCCCTGGGGCCTCCTGCTATACTGCTCCGTGGAGACAACGGAGCTCGCTCTCCCCGCTCTGGCGGATCATTCCGGCGTGTGAAAGGAGCCAGCATGTCCCCGGCCGGTCCACAGCGTCGAAGCGTGCGTCCCGCCCTCTGGGGGGTGGCCTTGCTGGTGGTGGCGCTCCTCCTGGCCGCACCCCTGTACGCCCAGGAGGACGAGCCCCCGGGGGCGTCGGACCCACCGCCTGCCCTGGAGGGCGCTCGGCGGGCCGTGATCCGGGTGGAGGCCTTCGGCGGCTTCATGGAGCCCGAGGGACTTCGTTCGTCCCGACAGGGCTCTGGCTTCATCCTGGACCCCAGCGGCCTGGCCGTCACCAGCAGCCGGGTGGTGGTGGGCGCACCGTTCATCAAGGTGCGCCTGGCCGATGAGGACCGACCCCGCCAGGCTCGGCTCGTGGGCTATGCGGAGTGCGCGGACCTGGCCCTCATCGACATCGCGGGGGAGGGCTTCCCCACCTTGGACTGGTCTCCAGGGCGCGTTCGGGCGGGGGACCCGGTCTATGCGGCTGGATTTCCCCTGGACGGCCTGGACCTCAGCCTGGCCTCCGGTGCTGTGGTCAGGCCCCGGACCCCTGCCGACACCCCCTGGGCCTCGGTGAGCCAGGGGATCGTGCACGATGCTCCCATCGACCCCGGAAGCACGGGCGGCCCCCTGCTGGATGCCCAGGGCAGGGTGGTGGGCGTGAACCACGCGGATCGCCTGGAGGCTGGCCCATCCCTCGCCATCTCCGGAGAGCTGGCGGCTTCCCTGGTGGAGAGGTTGTCCCAGGGCCAGGCGGTCCCCGGTCTGGGCATCAACGGCCAGGCCAGGATGCTGGAGGACGGCAGCCGGGGCATCTGGGTGGCCTCGGTGGATCCGGGCTCTCCGGCCGAGGGGCTGGGTCTGGAGGCGGGCGATCTCCTGTTGGCCATGGCCGGGATGCCCCTGGCCGCCGATGGCACCAAGGCCATCTACTGCGACCTCCTGCGTGGCCGTGAGCCCGGAGAAACCCTGGGCGTGCGGGTGTTGCGGACCGCCACCGGCGCGCTTCTGGTGGGCCAGGTGGGCGGACATCCCCTCCGGCCGGCCTCAGCCTCGGCCCGGATCGCCCTGGAGGGCGTTGTCTCCTCTGGCCCCGAGAGCCCGGATACCCCGGAGAGCGGCTACGCCGCGTACACGGCCGTCACCGACGAGGCAGGGATCATCCGGGTGGAGCTCCCCGCGGCCTGGTCCCATGTTCGCGGGGTGGCCTGGAAGGAGCAGGAGGTTGAACTGGGATACTCCCTGGCCGCTGCCGCCGACCTGGACGCGTTCTACAACACCTGGGGCGAGTCCGGGGCCTTCATCGGTGTCTCCCAACGTCTGGCCCAGGAGTACTCGCCGGCCGAGTACCTGGACACCATCGACCTGGCCGGGGTCTGTACCTACGACCACCGGATAGAGCTGGGCGATGGCCCCTGGGCGGGCTATGTCGACCTCTGGACCGACTGCGGAGACGCGGGGAGCACCTTTGTCAACATCGCCCTGGCCCCTCCAGGACGGGGCTTCCTGGTGCTGGTCCAGATGGTCATGGCCCAGGGGGCCAAGGACATGGACGCGTTGGACCACCTCCTGGCCACCCTGACCGTGGCCCTGGACAAGGAGGAGCCGCCGGAATCCGCCCCGTTCGATCCCCGGGAACAACTGGAGCTGTCCGAGTACGAGACCGCGTTCGACCTCTTCCAGGATCCGGCCCTGACCCTCCTGGTGCCCACAGCGTGGGACGACCGTCGCAGCGAGCCCTGGATGCTGGATGGCCGGCGGGTGGGGCAGAGGTTCTACTTCGCCCCGGATGTGGAGGGTTTCCTCACCTCCTGGACCGTGCCGGGCCTGGCGGTCTACGTCTCTCCTACCCTGGCCCAGGTCTACACCCCCACGCAGATGTTGGATGCGTGGACCTACGAGGAGAGCTGCACCCTCGAGGACCGTTTCGAGTACACCAACACGGTGGGCGGCCGCACCTACCAGGGGGCCATGGCCATCTGGACGGAATGTGGCGGCCAAGGCACGGTGACCAGCGTGTTGGCCGCGGCTCCGCCCGCCAACGACCATCTGGTCCTGGTCGTGGTCCAGAGCGTGTCGTTGATCGATGTGGAGGCCCTGGAGGTGGGGATCACCAGCTTCTATGTGCCCGATCCCCGGGCCGCCCTCCGGGCCTCTGCTCCTGGGATCGCCGCGGCCCAGGTGTATACCTCGGTCCAGGCCTGGGACGGTTACCTGGCTGTGGAGGTGCCCATCGCGTGGGGGGAAGTGGCCAGCGGTCTCTGGACCCGGGAGCCAGGCCAGCTTCCCCGGGGTGTCCGGCTGTCGGTCGCGCCGGATCTGGAGCAGTACCGGCGGGGCTGGTCCGCACCCGGGCTGATGCTGGCCGTGGTCCCCGATCCGGAGACGGCCCGGGAGGCGGTGCGGGACGCGCTCCGCCTGGACGAGTTCTGTACCTACGACGACCGCTACCCGGTGGAGCGGTCCAGGTACTCGGGGGAATACGACCTCTGGGTGAACTGCGGGAATACAGGGACGGTCTGGGCGGTGGCATGGCTGCGTTTCCAGGAGGGCGCCGGCCCGACCGCGGTGTTGGCGGCCTCTATTCCGGATGGCCAGGCCTTCCAGGCCTTTGAGCACGCCCTGGCCACCCTCCAGGTGGACTCGGAGCAGGAGCTGGAGGCCCTCATGGCCCGCCTGGCCCGAACCGAGGCCCGCCCGGCATTGGGCCCAGAGCTGGCCGTGGGCCCCACGGCCACGGTGACGGTCCGGGCCCTGAACGTCCGGGAAGGGCCCGGCACGGACTACGAGCGGGTGGGGGTCGTGTCCCGAGGCGATCGGGTGCGGGTGATGGGCCAGGTGGATGGATGTGCCTGGCTGAAGGTGGTGGTGGACCGAGGTGTGGTGGGCTGGATCGCGGGCAGCCCGCGCTTTGTGGCCCTTTCCCAGCCCTGCGAGGCGATTCCCCGTGCCCAGCCGCCCATCCAGCCCCAGGACGGCCCCCAGGGCCTTTCCGGGGCAGGCAACCCGGATCCCCATCCAGAGCTGGGCTGCTATCTCTTCGAGAATCGGCTGGAGGCCGAGGTGGCCGTGACGGTGGTGCGGCCGGAGGACGGCTGGACAAAGGCCTTTTCCCTGGCCCAGGGCACTCGGCAGGAGGAGTGCTTCGAACCGGGCCGTTACACCTACACCCTGGACGCTCCACCCCCCTGGACCACCGCGGAGGGCGAGCTGGACGTCCAGCCCGGAGATCGCTATCTCTTCCCCATCCGAAGCCCGTAGTCCGGCCCCCTCCGCGGGGACCCTTCCTCAGCGTAGGACCACCGTGCCCTTGGGGGTCTGGATCACGGCCACCAGGGCCGGTTCCGGGCCGGGCAATATCTCCAATACCACCCCCAGTGCCTCCAGCATGGGGCGGATCGCCTCTGGAGACGGGTGTTCCCCCCGCAGCGATACCATCTGGCAGCCCTGGGCCGCGGTCTGGGCAGGATGGACCGTGCCGGGCTCCCATTCGATGAGGAAGGGGACCAGGCCGTCCCCGGGTGGGGGCCAGCCCCGTTGTCCGTGGGCCATGGTGGAGCGCCAGGCGATCCGGGCCCCATCGGGGGTGAGCCGGCTGCCTGCCACGATGGGGCCCGGATCGTAGCCTCGGGCCCGGGCCTGGGCCACCGTTGCCTGGATGTCGGGGGTGGCCACGGCCCAGGTGCGGAGCCGAGGCATCTGGAGCTGATCCAGGCCGAAGGGACGGGATCCCTCGGGTGGGGGCTGGGCAGGATCCGGCCCGATGATCTCCAGGTAGAGATCGGGCCCCAGGGCCAGCAGTGCGTTGCGGCTGCCCATGCCCGGATGGCTGCCCCCTGGGGTGGGGAGGACGCCGAAGGTCCTCTGGATGTGGTCCGTGGCCTCCTCCAGATCGGGCACCGCGTAGACCAGGTGGTCGGCTCTCAGTTCCATGGGATCTCTCCTCCTGGAGTGGGGCGCCCCGCGAGGCGCTGCCCGGATCGGCGGCGATCGGGTTGCCCCCGATCCGTCGACGCATCCCGAGACCAGTCCCCCCCATGCCCCATGGTGCAGGGCGGAGGGCCAGAGGCCCGAGTTCCGGAATCGAGGCCCGTCGCCCGGGGTCTCCGGTTCGAGAAAACCGGGCCTGATGGGGTATAATATATCGAACGTCCGTTTCAGAACAAGCCGGATACCCCCCTGAGCGGTGAGACCGTCCATGAGCAACGAGGAGACCCGCGGCAACGGCAATCGCCCTTTGAGTGAATCCCCTGAGGATGGCCGTCTTCACTCCAACGGCCGCTTTGCCCGCTACGTGGAAGAGGTGAGCATCGAGGACGAGATCCGGGCCGCGTTCCTGGACTACGCGGTGAGTGTCATCGTGGCCCGGGCTCTCCCGGATGCCCGGGACGGGCTGAAGCCCGTACATCGGCGCATCCTCTACGCCATGCACGACATGGGGCTCCGGGCCAACGGCCCCTACAAGAAGAGCGCCCGGATCGTGGGGGAAGTGTTGGGCAAATACCACCCCCACGGCGACAGCGCGGTCTACGACGCCATGGCCCGGATGGCCCAGGACTTCAGCCTGCGCTACCCCCTGGTGGACGGCCAGGGCAACTTCGGCTCCATCGACGGCGACAGCCCCGCGGCCATGCGCTATACCGAGGCCCGGCTCACCCGGCTGGCGGAGGAGATGCTCCAGGACATCGACATGGACACGGTGGACTGGATGCCGAACTTCGACGACAGCCTGGAGGAGCCCGCGGTCCTGCCGGCCAAGCTGCCCAACCTGTTGGTGAACGGCTCCGCGGGCATCGCGGTGGGCATGGCCACCAACATCCCCCCCCACAACCTGGGAGAGATCGCGGACGCGGTGGCCTACCTCATCGACCACTGGGATCGGCGGGAAGAGGTGGCCCTGGACGAGCTGATGCAGTTCGTCCAGGGGCCGGACTTCCCCACCGGCGGGCTCATCCTGGGCGTGGAGGGCATCCGCCAGGCCTACGCCACAGGGCGAGGGCGGGTCCTGGTCCGGGCCCGCACCCAGGTGGAGGAGACCCGGGGCGGCCGTTTCCGCATTGTGGTCACCGAGATCCCCTACCAGCTCAACAAGTCCACCCTGTTGGAGCGCATCGCCGAGCTGGTCCGCGGGGGCAAGCTGGACGGCATCAGCGACCTGCGGGACGAGAGCGATCGCTCGGGCATGCGCATCGTCATCGAGCTCAAGAGGGGGTGTTCTCCCAAGAAGGAGCTGAACCGGCTCTTCAAGTACACCCCCCTCCAGACCACCTTCGGTGTCAACAGCCTGGCACTGGTGGACGGGGAGCCCGTGCCCCTGAGCCTCCGCAAGGCCCTGCTGGTCTACATCGAACATCGCATCCATGTCATCACCCGGCGCAGCCAGTTCGAGCTGGCCAAGGCCCGGGAGCGGGCCCACGTGTTGGAGGGCCTGCGCACCGCCCTCCAGCACCTGGACCAGGTGATCGAGACCATCCGCAACGCAGCCAGCGCGGAGGAGGCCCGCACCCAGCTCATGGACCGTTTCAGCCTCTCCCAGGTCCAGGCCCAGGCCATCCTGGACCTGCAGCTCCGACGGCTGGCAGCTCTGGAGCGGCAGAAGATCGAGGAGGAGTACCAGGAGGTGAAGGCCCGCATCGCCTTCCTGGAGGACCTGCTGGCCCACCCGGCGAAGATCCGGGACCTGATCCGGAAGGACATCCTGGAGCTGAAGGAGAAGTACAGCGACGAGCGACGTACCCACATCGTCCCCCATGCCAGCGGCGATTTCCGGGAAGAGGACCTGATCCCCCAGGAGAACGTGCTCATCAGCTACAGCGCCGGAGCCTACATCAAGCGCACCCCGGCCTCCGCGTTCCGGGCCCAGGGACGGGGCGGTCGCGGGGTCAAGGGCATGGCCACCCGGGGCGAGGACGAGGTGGTGGATCTGCGCTTTGCCCGGACCCTGGACCACATCCTCTTCTTCACCGACCAGGGACGGGTCTACGCCAGCCGGGTCTACGAGCTCCCCGAAGGGGGACGGACGGCCAAGGGGGTCCACATCGCGAACGTCCTCTCCCTGCAGCCCGGGGAACGGGTCACCACCATGCTCACGGTGGCGGACTTCCAGCAGGCCGAGTACATCACCCTGCTCACCCGGCGAGGCCGGATCAAGCGGGTGGAGGCCGCGGCCTTCGCGAATGTGCGGGCCAGCGGCCTCATCGCCATGAGCCTGGATCCGGAAGACTCCCTGGAGTGGGCTCGGCTGACCCAGGGAGACCAGGAGTTCATCGTGGTCACCCGGCTGGGGAAGGCCCTCCGTTTCCACGAGACCCAGGTCCGGGCCATGGGGCGCACGGCTGCCGGGGTCTGGGCCATTCGCCTGCGGGAAGGGGACGAGGTGACGGGCTTCGACGTGGTGGAGCCCGGCGGCGATCTCCTGGTCCTCCACGAACAGGGATGGGGCAAACGGGTTCCTCTGACGGAGTATCCCGTCCACAGTCGCTACACCCAGGGCGTGTGGACCACGGACCATCGGCGCCTGGACCAGGTGGGGCCCATCGTGGCCGCCCGGGTGGTCCACGACAAGGACCAGATCACGGTCATCACCAGCCAGGGGATCGTCCTGCGGACCCGGGTGGCGAGCATCAGCCGCATGGGCCGCAGCACCCGAGGGGTTCGGATCGTGAACCTGGCCAAGGAGGACGCGGTGGCCGCCCTGGCCGTGATCCACCACGAGGACCTGGCCCGCCGACCGGAGACGACAGAGTCCGGGGCTCCGGCCCGACCTCCTGAGGCCGTGCCCGTGGAGTAGTCCGCCGGCCGGCCCTCCACGGACGCTCCAGGACCCGACACCGTCTCGACCGCCGTCGTCTGGACGGCCCGCTGGCCTCTGGATCTCCCATGGTGCCGAAGCCGAACCTGCGCCGTTTCCTCAGCGAAGGACCTGGCCTCCAGCTGGAGTTCCTGCCGGAGCCCACCCCCGACCGGATCGCGGAGACCCTGGTGGCCTTCGCGAACACCGCAGGGGGAACGGTGGTCCTGGGCGTGGACCCCGAGGGCGCGGTGGGCGACCTGTTGCTGGACGAGGAGGTGGCCGGCGCGTTGCGGGCCGCGCTCTCCCTGTGCCTGCCCCCGGTGGTGACCCGATGGCACCAGGAGGAGACCCCGGCCGGACCGGTGGTCATGCTGTGGGTGCCCCGGAGCAACGAGGTCCACCGCCTGATCGACGGCCGGGTGGTCATCCGGGCCGGCCGGGAGAACCGCACCCTGAAGATGGCCGAGGAAGACCGCCTGGAAGGCCGCTTCGTGGGAGAGCTGGAGCTCCAGCCCGTGCCAGGGACCTCCTTCGAGGACCTGGACGGGGATGTCATCGAGGAATACCTGGAGAAGCGGCAGCGGCGTAGCCCCCGCAGTGCTCCTCTTCCCACCCCCAAACTCCTGCGCCAGATCGGCGCGCTCACCCCAGACGGCACCCCCACGGTCAGCGGGCTCCTGCTCTTCGGCCGGGAACCCCAGCTCTACCTGCCCCACAGCCGGGCCATCTTCGTCAAGTTCGACCATGTCCAACCTCGAGGGCCGGAGGGCACCCTGGGCCACGGCCGTCGGGAGGAGATCGTGGGGCCCCTGGCCCGGATCATCGAGCGGGCATGGCGGGTGACCTGGGAGGAGATGGACAAGGCCGCGGTGGTGAAGGGCCTGGAGCGGGAGGAGGCCCTGGAATACCCGGAACAGGCCGTCCGGGAGGCCCTGGTGAACGCGGTGGCCCACCGGGATTACCGGCTGACAGGGCGGAGCATCGAGATCCGCATGTACACGGATCGGCTGGAGATCCTCAGCCCCGGCGGCCTGCCGGCCCACATCACCCTGGACAACATCGTGGACGAGCATTACAGCCGCAACCCCCGGATCGTGAACGGGCTCTTCCAGTGGGGCTACATCGAGGAGCTGGGCCTGGGCGTGGATCGCATGATCGAGGAGATGGTCCAGGCCGGCCACCCCCCTCCGGAGTTCGACGCCACCCCGGACCGGTTTGTGGTGCGCCTCTACAATCGACGGGACCCGGCCCGGGTGGTCCCCCGGTGGGAACAGAACATGAACGAGCGCCAGATCAAGGCCATGGAGTACGTCCAACGCCACGGCGCCATCACCAATCGGGAATATCGGACCCTCTGCCCCCACGTGAGCCCCGAGACCCTCCGCCTGGACCTGGCCGACCTGGTCCAGAAGGGGCTGCTCATCAAGGTGGGCAGCAAGCGAGGCACCCGATACATCCTGAAGTGAGGGGCTGGGGCCCGACATGGCCCACCGGGGGGCAGGCCACCCCGGCCGCCGACGTTCCGCCGAGCCATGTCGGGCTGCTGGGTTCAGAGGAACTGCTCCGCCTCGGTGGAGCCGGCCAGGGCCGCGGTGGAGGCCCGCCCACCGGTGGCGGCCAGGAGCACCCGGTCGAAGTACCCGGCTCCCACCTCCCGCTGGTGGCGGGTGGCTGTGTAGCCCTGGTCCTCCGCGGCGAACTCCGCCTCCTGGAGCTCCACGTAGGCCTGCATCCCCCGGTCCCGGTAGCCGCGGGCCAGGTGGAAGGTGTGGTAGTTGAGAAGGTGCCAGCCGGCCAGGGTGACGAACTGGAAGCGATAGCCCATGGCCGCCAGCTCGCGCTGGAACCGGGCAATGGTCTGTTCGTCCAGGTAGCGCCGCCAGTTGAACGAGGGCGAGCAGTTGTAGGCCAGGAGCTTGCCCGGGTACTCCCGGTGGATGGCCTCTGCGAATCGACGGGCCTGTTCCAGGTCTGGGGTCTTGGTCTCGCACCAGAGCATGTCCGCGTAGGGCGCGTAGGCCAGGGCCCGTTGGACGGCCACCTCCATGCCGTTGCGGATGCGGAAGTACCCCTCTGGCGTCCGCTCCTCCAGGACGAACGGTCGGTCCCGCTCGTCCACATCCGAGGTGATCAGGGTCGCGTCCAGGGAGTCGGTGCGGGCGATGAGGAGGGTGGGCACGTCCATCACGTCCGCGGCCAGGCGAGCCGCCTGGAGGGTGTGGATGAAGGTGGAGGTGGGCACCAGGACCTTGCCGCCCATATGGCCGCACTTCTTGGCCGAGGCGAGCTGGTCCTCGAAGTGGACGCCCGCGGCCCCGGCCTCGATCATGGCCTGCATGAGCTCGAAGGCGTTCAGGGGGCCACCGAAGCCGGCCTCCCCGTCGGCCACGATGGGCACGTAGAAGTGGGAGCCGTCCCGTCCCTCGACGCGCTCCACCTGGTCGGCCCGCATGAGGGCCCGGTTGAGCCGCCGCACCAGGTGGGGCCCGCTGTTGGCCGGGTAGAGGCTCTGATCGGGGTAGGTGTGGCCGGCCAGGTTGGCGTCCCCGGCCACCTGCCAGCCGCTCACGTAGAGGGCCTGCAGACCAGCCTTGACCATCTGGACCGCCTGGGCGCCGGTGACCGCGCCGAAGGTGGCCACGTAGGGCTCTCGGTGCAGGAGCTGCCAGAGGCGCTCGGCCCCATGTCGGGCCAGGCTGTGCTCCAGGGGGATGGAGGGGCGCAGGGCGATCACGTCCTCCGCGGTGTAGTCCCGGCGGAGGCCCTGCCAGCGCGGGTCCGTGGCCCAGCGCCGTTCCAGGGCCCGGGCCTGTTCCCGCAGGCGTTCGGCATGGGTCTGGGAATGTCTGTCTGTGCGGTTCATGGGTACCCTCCGGGAAGGCAGATCCGGCCAAACGCGCGAGCCGTGGGGCCCCAGGAGGCCCCCGGCCCTTTCTCATTCCAGGTACTCGTACGCGATGTGGGTCAGGAACTCCACGAAGTCGTCGTCCAGGACCAGGCGATCCAGGATCTCCGCCGCGTCCCGGTAACGTTGGTGCCCCGGGCCACCCAGGCGGGCCAGCTCCTGGGCCCGGATGGTGCGGTACAGCTCCCGGGTGATGGGCCGGCCGTCGTCCATGCGGACGCCGTGCTCGATCCACTGCCAGATCTGGGAGCGGCTGATCTCCGCGGTGGCGGTGTCCTCCATCAGGTTGTAGATGGCCGCGGCCCCGTTGCCCTGGAGCCATGCGTTCAGGTACTGGAGGGAGACGTCCACGTTCAGTCGCAGGCCCCGTTCCGTGACGGTGCCTCCGGGCACGTGGATCGTCCGCAGGTCCTCCCCGGTGACCTGGACGTCCTCTCGCAGTCGTTCCTTCTGGTGGGGCCGCCCCTGGAGCCTCTCCTGGAAGATCTCCCGGACCAGGGGAACCAGATCCGGGTGGGCCACCCAGGTGCCGTCGAAGCCGTCCGCGGACTCCCGTTCCTTGTCGGCCCGCACCTGGGCGAAGGCCTGCTGGTTTACCTGGGGGTCCCGACGGCTGGGGATGAAGGCCGCCATGCCGCCGATGGCGTGGGCGCCCCGGCGATGACAGGTGCGCACCAGCAGCTCGGTGTAGGCCCGCATGAAGGGCACGGTCATGGTCACCTGGGCCCGGTCAGGGAGGATCCGGGTGGGGTCTCTGCGGAACTTCTTGATGATGCTGAAGATGTAGTCCCACCGGCCCGCGTTCAGGCCCGAGGCGTGTTCCCGGAGCTCGTAGAGGATCTCGTCCATCTCGTAGGCGGCCAGGATGGTCTCGATGAGCACGGTGGCTCGAAAGGAGCCCCTGGGAATCCCCAGATATTCCTGGGCGAAGACGAAGACGTCGTTCCACAGGCGGGCCTCCAGGTGGCTCTCCAGCTTGGGCAGGTAGAAGTAGCAGGCGGTGCCCTGGCGCTGGCGCTCCTGGGCGTTGTGGAAGACGTACAGACCGAAGTCGAACAGGCTGGCGGAGATGGGCGCGCCGTCCACCTGGAGGTGCTTCTCCACCAGGTGCCAGCCCCGGGGGCGGACCAGCAGGGTGGCGATCTCCTCCTTCAGCTCATAGCGCTTGCCCCGCTCTGGGTCGTCCAGACGGATCCGACGGCGGACCGCGTCCACCAGGTTGATCTGGCCCTGGATGCAGTTGGCCCAGGTGGGCGCGTGCGCGTCCTCGAAGTCCGCCATGAAGACGTCCGCGCCGGAGTTCAGCGCGTTGATCATCATCTTCCGGTCCACAGGGCCGGTGATCTCCACCCAGCGGCGCTCCAGATCGGGGGGCGCCGGGGCGACCTGCCACGCGGCCTGTCGGATCTCCTGGGTCTCCGGCAGGAAATCCGGCAGCTCGCCCGCGTCCAGCCGGGCCTGCCGGGCACGGCGATGTTGGAGCAGCTCCTGGCGTCGTCCTTCGAAATGTCCGTGGAGCGCGGCCAGGAAGGTCAGAGCCTCTGGGGTGAGGATCCGGTCCTGGCCGGGCACGGTCGGTCCGTTCACGTGGACCTGGGCTCCTGGGTGGCGGGTGGCCATGGTGTTGTACCTCCTTTCCGCGAGGATGGCGCGGGGGCGACCGAGAGACCGACGCCCCTGAAAACGGCGAAGGGCCCCCTTCCACCGGGAAGGAGGCCCTTGAGGGAGCACCCAGGCCGCTACACGGGGGGCTCGGCGCCTTCCGGTGGAACGGGTCGATGGCAGGCCAGGCCGAATACGGCCCGGCGCGCCGGGACCTCGGCTACCTGCCGGGCTGCCGGAAGGGAGGCCCACCACGCGGCGAGCTGTTGCAGACGATCCGGGGGGGTGATGGGGCGGATGCGTTGCATGGCGTCGCGCAGGGTCTGGGTGTCCATAGCGTTGCCGCGTCCACGCCCGGGCAGGGCCTGGAGGGCGGTGGGTGGAGCTTCCGCTGGGCTGGATGTGAACTGTCCTGAGTCAACCAGAGGGATGTTCTCGTTCGGTTGCAGACCGGTCTCCTCCTGGAGCAGCGCCCCAGGAGGGCCGGGGAAAATCCCGGAATAGTACTAGAGGCCTATTGTACAAAAGGCCTAGATAATTGATAGTAGGGACAAGTGGTCATGCCCGGAAAAGACCCATATTGCGTACGCCAATGGGCGGAGTTTCGGCCTGGCCGTGCGCGATGCTTCCCCCGGGATCCCCCTTGGACGGCAACTCGGTTCTCGCACTCTGGCTGGACAGAAAGGAGTCGACCCCAATGCGCACCATCCGAGTCTTCCTGGCCGACGATCATCAGTTGGTTCGCCAGGGCCTGCGCTCCCTGTTGGAGATGGAGGACGATATCCTCGTGGTGGGCGAGGCCAGCAACGGCGCCGATGCGCTGGAGAAGATCCAGACCGGGCTTCGCCCCCATGTGGTCCTCATGGACGTCCACATGCCCATCATGACCGGGATCGAGGCCACCCGGCGTCTCCAGGTGATGATGCCCGAGGTTCTGGTCATCGGCCTCACCGCGTCGGAGGACGATGCCACCATCGCGGAGATGCTCAAGGCCGGCGCGGTGGGCTACGTGCTCAAGTCGGCCGCGGCCAGCGATCTGGTGAAGACCATCCGCCAGGCCCGGGCCCAGCGTTCCGCGCTGGCCGAGGACATCCTGGAGCGGGCCAACCGCTACCAGCGTCAGGAGCAGCAGCAGGAGCCCACCCCCCAGCGTCGGCGGAACATCCACCAGCGCCTGACCCGTCGGGAGATGGACGTCATGCGGGCGCTGCTGCGGGGGTACACGAACAAGGAGATCGCCCGGGAACTGGTCATCTCCGAGCGGACGGTGCAGACCCACCTGAGCAACATCTTCAGCAAGATGAACGTGAACAGTCGAACCGAGGCGGTCCTGGTCGCGTTGCGAGACGGGTGGGTGACCCCCAACGGGAACGGGGTCTAGGGCCGTCTTCTGGGTCCAAGGCCCAGGGCGAACCGGGCCGAGGAGCGGTTCCCGGGGTTTTCCATCGGCCCTGGGGGCGGGCCGCCGCAGGCGCAGCGCCGTGGGCTCCGAGCGCGCAGCGGCCGTACTCCGCCACTCCGTGGGCAGACGCAGAGAGGCACGGCGATGAGCCGTGCCTCTGCGATCTTCCCGGCTCCCCGGGTCAGGCCAGGTTGCGGGCCACCAGCTCCGCGATCTCCTCGGGGTGGTGGGCCACCTGGGCGCCGGCCGCTCGGAGGGCGGCGATCTTCTCCGCGGCGGTGCCCTCGCCGCCCGCGATGATCGCGCCGGCATGGCCCATTCGCTTGCCCGGCGGCGCGGTCTGGCCGGCGATGAACGCGGTGACCGGCTTGGTCATGTGCTCGGCGATGAACTGGGCGGCCCGCTGTTCATCGGTGCCGCCGATCTCCCCGATCAGCACCACCTGTTCGGTCTGGGGATCTTCCTGGAACATCTGCAACACGTCCAGGAAGGAGGTGCCGACGATGGGATCGCCACCGATGCCCACGGCCGTGCTCTGGCCGATGCCCCGGGCCGTCAGCGCGTAGACCACCTCGTAGGTCAAGGTGCCGGACCGGCTGACGATCCCCACGTGGCCAGGGGTGTGGATGTGTCCGGGCATGATGCCCACTTTGGCCTGGCCGGGGGTGATCAGGCCCGGACAGTTCGGGCCGATGAGGCGGGTGTGGGTGGTCTCCAGGTAGGCCCGAACCCGGGCCATGTCCAGGGCGGGGATGTTCTCCGCGATGCAGATCACCAGCTGGATGCCCGCGTCTGCGGCCTCCAGGATCGCGTCGGGGGCGAAACGGGCCGGCACGAAGAGGATGCTGGTGTTGGCGTCCGTGGCCTTCACCGCCTCGGCCACGGTGTCGAAGACCGGGACGTTGTCCACGGCCCACTCGCCGCCTTTGCCCGGGGTGACGCCGGCCACCACCTGGGTGCCGTACTCGATCATCTGTCGAGTGTGGAAGGTGCCTTCCCGGCCGGTGATGCCCTGGACCACCAGGCGGGTCTCCTTGCCAACCAGGATGCTCATGGGATGGGCTCTCCTTTCGCTGCGGCAACGGCTTTCTGCGCGGCGTCCACCAGGGAGGTGGCCGTGAAGATGGGGAAGGCCGCTTCCTGGAGCATCCGTCGTCCCTCCTCCTCGTTGGTTCCCACCAAGCGGGCCACGAAGGGCACCTGAGGTCGGACCGCCTCCATGGCCTGGAGCAGGCCCTGGGCCACCTCGTCGCATCGGGTGATGCCGCCGAAGATGTTGACCAGGACGGCCTTCACCCGAGGATCGCCCAGGATCAGGCGCAGGGCCACCGCGACCTGTTCGGCCCGGGCGCCTCCGCCGATGTCCAGGAAGTTGGCCGGGCTGCCGCCGTAGAGCTTCACCACGTCCATGGTGGCCATGGCCAGCCCCGCGCCGTTGACCATGCAGCCGATCTCGCCATCCAACTGGATGTAGCTCAGGCCATGTTCCCGAGCTTCCCGCTCCGCGGGGGTCTCCTCGTCGGGATCCCGCAGCGCGGCCAGATCCGGGTGCCGGGCCAGGCCGCTGTCGTCCAACACGATCTTGCCGTCCACGGCCAGGAGACGCTCCTGGCCGGTGATCACCAGGGGGTTGATCTCTGCCAGGGTGGCGTCGTTCTCCACGAAGGCCTGGTAGAGCCCTCGGGCGATCTGGGTGAAGGCCCGGACATGTTCCTTGGGCAGGCCGATGCCGAAGGCCAGGCTGCGGGCGTGGTAGTCCTGCAGGCCCATGAGGGGATGGGGGCGGACGGTGACGATCTTCTCGGGCGAGCGGGCGGCCACCTCCTCGATGTCCACCCCGCCTTCGCTGGAGGCCATCACCGCGATCCGGCGGTGCTGGCGGTCCAGCACCGCGCCCAGGTAGAGTTCGGCGCGGATCTCCGCAGCTTCGTCCACCAGGACCTTGCGCACCGGCAGCCCCTTGATCTCCATGCCCAGGATCTCGCGGGCCACCGCCTCGGCCTCCTCGGGTGTGTGGGCCAGACGGATGCCTCCTGCCTTGCCCCGGCCGCCGACCAGGACCTGGCTCTTGATGACCACGGGCCTGCCCAGTTGGGCCGCGAGGGCTCGGGCCTCCTCGGGGGTGGTGGCCACCTCTCCCTCGGGGATGGGGATCCCGTACCGGGCGAAGATCCGTTTGGACTGGTATTCGTGGAGCTTCAACGTTCTCTCCTTTGGAGCGTGGTGTTGGGTTGCGGTGGATCTGCCAACAATCTTTGCCGGTGATGGGGACGACTGCTATGGATTATAGTGCCCCTGGCGAGGGCCTGCCAAATTGGGCCCGTTCAGGCGGTGGAGCACCTCCTCCAGGAAGCGTTCCATCCGGGCATGGTGGGATCCTCGCCAGTAGACCTGTCCGCACTGGGTGCAGCGATGGAACTCGTCGTAGTAGAGCCGGGTCAGGGGTTCCAACTGTTCCAGCACGGCCTCCTTGGCCACCGGCTCCATCACCCCGTTGCAGCTCAGGCAGCGGTGGAAGGGGGCGATCTCCGGGCCCAGGGCGTAGCGATGGAGGACCTCCATCAGCTGGGCGGTGGGATCCAGGGAGCGGAGGCAGTAGCCGTGGACCACCACGCTCCGCTTGAGCAGGCCGCGGTCTCGGCTGAGGAGCACCCGCCCCTGGGCCGCGGCCGTGTGGGCCAGGGCTGCATCGTCCCACGCGTTGCTGTAGAGGGCGTCGAACCCCAACATGCGCAGGTACGCGGCCAGGCGTCCCAGGTGGGTGTCCAGCACGAAGCGAACGGGCCGGGGCAGGGGGGGACGCAGCATCGGACTCCCCTCTGGCAGGGGAAGCCGATGGAAGGGCGGGTACACCCCCACCCGATCCCCGTGTTGGACCTGGTAGTCGAAGCCCACGGGGCGCCCATCCACCAGGATCAGCTCCACTTCAGGGTGTGGGGGCCCCAGGGCCTCGATGCGGTCCTTGACCGTGGCTCCGGCCTGAAAGGTGTGGGGGAAGGCCACCTGGCGCCGGCTGGGCGGCAGGAAGTCGTTGAGCTCCGCGTAGAATCGAAAGACCGCGGTGGGCATGGCACCATAGGGGGCGTGGCCTATCCTTGCCGTGGGCGGGGCCGATGGCTCTGGGGACCGTGGTCCCGCTTGTAGACCAGGAGGGTGCGGACGAACTCGATCACCACCACGCCGTCCTGGTTGTAGCCGATGGTCCGCACTTTGACGATGCCCATGTGGGGCCGGGAGCGGGACTCCCGCTTCTCCAGGACCTGGCTCTGCGCGTAGAGGGTGTCCCCCTCGAAGACCGGCGCGGGGAGCCGGACCTGTTCCCAGCCCAGGTTGACCGCGTTCTGGGAGACATCGGCCACCGAGAGGCCCGTGACCAGGGCCAGGGTGAAGGTGGAGTCCACCAGGGGGCGTTCCCACTCCGTCTGGGCCGCGTAGTGGGCGTCGAAGTGGATGGGGTTCGGGTTCATGGTGAGCAGGGTGAACCAGACGTTGTCCGCGGCCAGGACAGTGCGCCCCAGCGGGTGTTCGTACACGTCGCCCACCTGGAAGTCCTCGTAGTAGCGGCCGCTCATGGCTCTCCTTCCTGGGTGCGGGCGGTGAGCTGCTCGGCCCGGGCGCGGAACGGGGCCATCTCCACCACCCCATGGGTCAGGCGGGCCTCCTCCGCGGCGAAGGCCAACAGGTGGCTTTCCAGGGAGGTCCGGACATCGGTCAGGGGGGCGGTCTCCCCCCGCAGCACCTGGAGGAAGGCCCGGAAGGTCCCCCAGTCGCCCCCGCCGTGGCCCCCTCCCTGGGTCTGGGGAATGGGGATCGGCTGGGGCGTGCCCCCGTGGGGATGGAGGACGATCTCAGAGGGGTTGCCGAAGCGGGCGCGGAGGGTGGCCCGGGTGCCGTCGTAGCGCATGGAGCGGTGTTCCTCGTTGGAATGGCCGTGCATGACCAGCACCACCGAGGTCCCCCCTTCCAGCTCCATGGAGACCACCTGGTGGTCCACCACGTCGTTGTCGCAGCGGTAGACACAGCGGCCGTAGGGTCCGTCCTCGATGGCCCGTCGACGGCCCTCCCAGGTCAGGTCGTCGGTCATGGTGATGAAGGGCCAGACCGGCGGCGCGGTCTCTCCCGGCTCCAGGGCGCGAGGACCGGGCAGCAGCCGGGCATCCAGGTAGATGCCGAGCGCGGAGAAGGGGCACTGGGCCTCGATGGGGCAGCCGTCGGTGCAGCGCTCCGGGATCTCGGGGCCCGCGTTCTCCGGCCGGAAGTGGATCAGGGAGCCCACGGAGGAGAGACGGACCACGGGCCGTTGCAGATTCCACACCAACAGGTCCAGGTCGTGGCAGCATTTGGCCAGGATCATGGGGCTGGAGAGCTCTGCCCGGCGCCAGTTTCCCCGGACGAAGCTGTGGGCCATGTGCCACCAGGCCACGTTCTCCCGGTGCTCCACGGTGACGATGTCCCCCAGCTCGCCCGAGGTGACGATCCGGTGGAGGGTCTGCCAGAAGGGGGTGTAGCGGAGCACATGGCAGATCTGGAGGATGCGGCCGGTGCGCTCCGCGGCCTGGACCAGGCGCACACAGCCTTCCAGGGTGTGGGCCATGGGCTTCTCCAGGAGGACGTGGTAGCCGGCCTCCAGCGCGGCCACGGTGGGCTCCACGTGGAGCTGGTCCTGGGTGGCGATGAGGATGCCGTCGGCCATCTGTCCTCGGCTCAACAGCTCCTCCCAGCTCTCGAAGCAGCGGTCGTCGTCCAGGTCGTGGGTCTCCGCGAACCGCTGCCGACGGATGGGATCCGGCTCGGCCACGGCGACGAAGCGGACCTCCCCGGGGTGGGCCAGGGCATAGCTGCCGTACGCGTAGGCGCCTCGAGCGCCGGCACCGATCAGGGCCAAGGTCACGGGTCGGGTCATGGGGGTGTTCCTCCATGTGGGATGGGAAGGGGCGGCAGGCGCGACACGTGGGGCCGGTACAGGAGTCGGCGTCCCGTATCGGGGGGCGACTCCCCTCTTCAGCTCGGTCCTTCACGGCCGGGGGGTATCCGGACGTTGTCCCTCAAGCCGATGCATCCACGGGCGCCATGCCACGAGCAGGGGGGCGGGGGCGACCCGGTTCCCCCTGGCCGCACCCCTCGCGTCCTTCCAGGACCGATGAGGAGGGGGGTGCCCGGGTTGGGACGGCGCGAAGGGCAAACACAGAAAAGGCCGATGGAAAGCCATCGGCCTTCTGGTGACCCACCGAGGACTCGAACCTCGAACCCGCTGATTAAGAGTCAGCTGCTCTACCAATTGAGCTAGTGGGCCCCTTGCCTCTCCAAGTATACCGCACCTGTTCCTTTCGGTCAAATCGACGATGGATCTTTCGACCCCGATCTCGCCGTGCTCGCGGCCCACCCGGTCCGGGCGGTGTCCTCCTTCCCCCGGCGTCCTCGGTCTTCAGAGCTGGATCACCAGCCCCTGGTTGGGGGCCAGCGGCAGCTCGGCCAGGGACACAGGGCCCTGGGTGCGCATGTCCGTGGACACCCGAATGGTTCCCTGGGCCCCCAGGTGCCGGAAGTCCAGGAGATGCTCCGCCTGGCCGAAGTTCAGCACCATCAGGAAGCGTCCTGTCCCGTGTTCCCGGAGGTAGGCGAACACCGATGCCGGGTGGGGGACGGCCTCCACGGCTCGGTAGCGTCCCCGGTGCAGGGCCGGCTCTGTCCGGCGCAGGCAAGCCAGGGCCTGGAAGAGGCGGAGCATGGAGGTGGGGTTCTGGGACTGGACCTCCACGTTGCGGCTGGGGAAGTCCGCCGCCAGGGGCAGCCAGGGTTCCACGTCGGGGGCACAGAAACCGGCGTGGGGGGAGTCGTCCCACTGCATGGGCGTACGGGCCGGGTCTCGTCCCACCAGGTGGGCGATCTCTGGCTGGTTCAGGGCCCGGGGGTCCTGCATCTGCGCCAAGGGGATGGGCACGTCCTCCATGCCCAGCTCGTCCCCGTAGTAGCAGGTGGGCGTGCCCCGCAGGGTGAGGAGGAGCATCTGGGCCACCCGGGCCTGGGCCTGTCCCAGGCGGCTGGCCACTCGACTTCGGTCATGGTTCCCCAGGACCCAGTTGGGCCAGGCTCCGGCGGGCAGGGCGGCCTCGTAGGTGTCCACCAGGCGGCGCACGGCCTGGGCCTGCCAGGGGGTGTCCAGCAGGTGGAAGTTGAAGGGCAGGTGGCACTCGTCTCCGTTCTCTCCGTAGTAGTTCACCAGATCGGGGATGGGCAGGTAGATCTCGCCGATCATCACCCGTTCCCGGCCGGTGTTCCGGGTGAACGCGTCCATCACCGCCCGCATCCGACGGATGATGGGGTGGACCTCGGGCCGGTTCTGGGTGTGGATGTGGAGGAGGCCTTGGTGGGGGTCCACCCCGTCCCAGTCCGGGTTGGGGGGCTCGTCCCGGAACTCCGGGTCCTTCATGAGGAGCCAGAGCACATCGACTCGGAAGCCGTCCACCCCCCTGGCCAGCCAGAAGCGCATGACGTCCAGCATGGCGGCCAGGACTTCTGGGTTGCGGTAGTTGAGTTCCGGCTGCTCTTTCAGGAACTGGTGCAGGTAGAACTGGCCCGTGGCCTCGTCGTAGGTCCAGGCGGGGCCGCCGAAGAAGCTGCGCCAGTTGTTGGGCGGGAGGGGGCGGTCCGGGCTGCTGCCCGGGGCCGGGTCTCGCCAGATGTACCAGTCCCGTTTCGGGTTGTCCCGGCTGCTGCGGCTTTCCAGGAACCAGGGGTGCTGGTCCGAGGTGTGGTTGGGGACCAGGTCCAGGATGAGCTTCAGGCCCCGTTGGTGGCAGGCGGCCAGGAGCCGGTCGAAGTCCTCCAGGGTGCCGAAGATCGGGTCCACGTCGGTGTAGTCGGCCACATCGTAGCCGAAGTCCGCCATGGGAGAGGGGTAGATGGGGGAGAGCCAGATCGCCTCCACGCCCAGGGAGTGGACGTAGTCCAGCCGACGTTGGATGCCGGGCAGGTCGCCGACGCCGTCCCCGTCGGTATCCTGGAAGGAGCGAGGGTAGATCTGGTAGATCACGCCCTGTTGCCACCAGGGCCCACCGTGGTCTCGGCTCACAGGGTCTCCTCCTTCAACATGGCCCGCAGGCGGGCCCATTCCTGGTCCAGGACGGCCCGCACCCCCTGGATCACCCGGTCTACCGGCACCTCCTGGGTCTCGCCGGTGCGTCGGTTGCGCAGCTCCACCACGCCCCGTTCCAGGCCTCGGCCGCCCACGGTCAGCCGGACGGGGAGGCCGATGAGGTCTGCGTCGTTGAACTTGACCCCGGCCCGCTCGTCCCGGTCGTCGTAGAGGGTCTCGATGCCGGCCTGGGTGAGCTCGAAGTAGATCCGGTCCGCGGCCTCCACCACCTGGTGGGCCTTGGCCGTGCCCAGGCCCACCAGATAGACGTGGTAGGGTGCGATGCTCACCGGCCAGATGATGCCGTGGGGGTCGTGGTTCAGCTCGATGACGCTGGCCATGAGCCGTCCACTGCCGATGCCGTAGCACCCCATGACGATGGGTCGGATCTGGCCGTCCTCGTCCTGGAAGGTGGCGCCCATGGCCTCGCTGTACTTGGTGCCCAGCTTGAAGATGTTGCCCACCTCCACGCCCCGCTCCGCGCGCAGGGGGGATTCGCAGACCGGGCACGCGTGGCCCGGGGCCGCGGCCACGATGTCCGCCACCCGGTCCGCGGTGAAGTCTCGGCCGTAGTTCACGTTCCGGTAGTGGGTGTCGGGCTTGTTCGCGCCGGCCACCAGGTTGGGGCTGCGGGGGATCAGGTCGTCCACCACCACCAGGACATTCTCTCGCCGGATGCCGATGGGGGAGCCGTAGCCGGGTTCCGCGCCGATGGCCCGGATCTCGTCCGGGTGGGCCGGGCGCAGGCGACGGGCCTTGATGGCGTTGGCCAGCTTGGTCTCGTTCAGGTCCATGTCTCCCCGCACCACCGCGAAGACGAAGCGCTCCTGGGTGGAGCCGTCCTCCGCCTGGATCTCCGCCACCAGGAAGATGGCCTTGGCGGTCCTGCTCTCGGGGACGCCCAGGAACGCGGCCAGGCCGGCGATGGTGTCCACCCCGGGGGTGGCCACCTCTTCCAGGGGGAGGGGCGCCTCGTCGGGTGGGGTGGGCTTCAGGAAGGTGGCCACCTGGCGGTTGGCCCTGTAGCCGCAGCGGTCGCAGAGGATGATGGTGTCCTCGCCCACGGGGGTGAGGGCCATGAACTCGTGGGCCATGGTGCCGCCCATCATGCCCACATCGCTCTCCACCGCGATGGCGTCCAGGCCGCAGCGGCGGAAGACGTTGAAGTAGGCCTGGTAGACCTTGGGGTAGTAGGCGTCCAGGTCCTCGAAGGAGGCGTGGAAGGAGTAGCCGTCCTTCATGGTGAACTCCCGGACCCGGATCAGGCCGCCTCGGGGTCGGGGCTCGTCCCGGAACTTGGTCTGGATCTGGTAGAGCATGAAGGGGAGCTGCCGGTAGCTGTCCACCATCTGGGCGGCCAGGTCGGTGATGACCTCCTCATGGGTCATGCCCAGGCAGTAGTCCCGACCGTTCCGGTCCTTGAACCGGGCCATGTCGTCGCCGATCTCGTACCAACGGCCGCTGCGCTTCCAGAGCTCCGCGGGGTGGACGATGGGCATGGTGATCTCCTGGCCGCCGATGGCGTCCATCTCCTCCCGCATGATCTGTTCGATCTTGTGCTTGACCCGCTGTCCCAGGGGAAGGAACTCGAAGATGCCCGCGGCCACCTGGCGGACCATGCCCGCGCGGAGCAGGAGCTTGTGGCTGGGGATCTCGGCCTCGGCCGGATCCTCTCGCAGGGTGCGGATGAAGAGCTTCGACATGCGCATGGCAGCAGACTCCGTTGAAGATGGGAACGAGGGGGCGAGGGGCCCAGAGGCGCCGCAGCCAGGGTGGCCGCGGCCAAGGGCCTGGACATGCAGGGGCGGTCCCGGTCCCTGTCCTCAGGGCTGGCTTTCCGCGGAGGCACGGATCTCGTAGTCGTGGGTGATGGTCGCGACGCCGGACAGGGTGGCGTGGGCCCCGCAGTACTTCTCCACGCTGAGGCGGATGGCCCGCTCCACCCGCTTGGCGTCCAGGCCGTCCCCGGTGACGATGTAGTGCATGTGGATCTGTCGCCAGGGCCGAGGCCACTCCTCGGCCCGTTCACCGCTCACCTGGACCTCCACGTCCACCACGGGCTGGCGCTGTTTCCGCAGGATGGTCACCACATCCACCAGACTGCAGCCGCCCAGGCCCAACAGGAGCATCTGCATGGGGCTGATGCCGGGACCGTCTCCGCTGCTGATGACCGTGCCCCGGCCGTTGGCATCGATCCCGATGAAGGTGCTGTCCTCCACCCATTTGACCCGCGCCGTGCTCATGGGAATCCGCTCCGAAGGCTGGTGAGGACGGGGACGAGAGCCGCGTCTGGGATGTGGGAGATGGGCTCCTCGGGACCGACTCGTCCCCTCTGCAGGCATCCCGGGCGTCCGACCCCAGGGGGCTCTCGACCGTCCTTTGGGTATTTGCCGGCACTTCAAGTATACTGAAGCACACCGGTGGCAGGATTTCTATCTTACCACCACCTCGAGTCGGATCGAAAATCCCATCCCGCGGATGGGCCTGATTTCCCAGCGGGCCATACCCTCCCCACCGGAATCGCGGCCGAGAGAACCCAAAAGGAGATGGAGCCATGGCAGGTGAGAAACAGGGGTACCAGGACAGGCCTTGGTTGCAGCACTACGAGCCCGGGGTGCCTCCCCAGATCCAGTACAACGGGGAGTTGCTCCACGAGCTGCTGGACGCGGCCGCGGAGCGGTACCCGAACCACATCGCGGTGCGTTTCCTGCTCAAGTACCTTCCCCTGGGCATCGCCATCCAGTCTCGCCTGACCTATCGGGAGCTGGGGGAGGCGACCCAACGCTTCGCCACCGCCCTGCGCAATCTGGGCCTGCAACCCGGAGACCGGGTGGCCATCATGCTGCCCAACAGCCCCCAACAGGTCATCGCCTTCTTCGGCGCGCTGCGGGCCGGCTGCACGGTGGTGAACACGAACCCCATCTACACCTCCCGAGAGCTGGAGCACCAGCTCCAGGACAGCGGTGCGGCGGCCATCGTGCTCCTCAGCCCCCTGACCCAGCGGTTGGCCCCCATCCGGGAGCGGGTGGATGTCCGGCATGTCATCGTCACCGACATCCCGGATCCCCTGGGCTTCCCCTTCAAGCGGCTGGTGGAGAAACAGGTTCGGGCCAGCGGCACCATGATCGACGTCCCCCCACAGCCGGGGCTCCACCGGTTCTACGACCTGCTCCGGGCCAGCCCGCCCCAGCCCCCGGCAGTGGACGTGGGCCCCGAGGACGTGGTCCTCTTCCAGTACACCGGGGGCACCACGGGTGTGCCCAAGGCGGCCATGCTGACCCACAAGAACCTGGTGTGCAACGTCCGCCAGTTGGAGGCGTGGATGCCCGATCTGGAGTACGGGGGCGAGAAGACTCTGGGAGCCATCCCCTTCTTCCACGTCTACGGCATGACGGTGGCCATGCTCTTCGCCCTGGCCACGGGCAGCGAGCTCATCGTCATCCCGGATCCCCGGCAGACAGAGCATGTGCTGGAGGTGATCCACCGGGAGAAGGTGACCCTCTATCCGGGCATCCCCACCATGTACACCGCCATCGTGAACCATCCTCGGGTCCAGGAGTACGACCTGCGTTCGGTGAAGGCCTGCCTCTCCGGCGGCATGGCCCTGCCCGTGGAGATCCAGCGCCAGTTCGAGCAGATCACCGGCGGCAAGCTGGTGGAGGGCTACGGCCTCACCGAGACCTCACCGGTGGTGTGCGCGAACCCCATCAACGGCCTGCGCAAGGAGGGCAGCATCGGCCTGCCCCTGCCCTCCACCGAGGTGGCCGTGGTGAAGCTGGAGCCGGATGCCGAGGGGGTGTACGAGGCCGTGCCCCCAGGCCAGGAGGGCGAGCTGGTGGTTCGCGGTCCCCAGGTCATGAAGGGCTACTGGGGTCGCCCGGACGAGACCGCCCAGACCATCGACCCCGAGGGCTGGCTCCACACCGGGGATATCGCCAGGATGGACGAGGACGGCTTCTTCTACATCGTGGATCGGAAGAAGGACCTGATCATCGCCAGCGGCTACAACATCGTGCCCCGGGAGGTGGAGGAGGTCCTCTATCAACACCCGAAGGTCCAGGAGGCCGTGGTCGCGGGCGTGCCGGATCCTCGGCGGGGAGAGACCGTCAAGGCCTACATCGTCCTCAAGGAAGGGGTGACGGCCACGGTGGAGGAGATCGTGGCCTTCTGCCGGGAGAACCTGGCCCCGTACAAGGTCCCCCGGATGGTGGAGTTCCGCAGCGAGCTGCCCAAGAGCCAGGTGGGCAAGATCCTGCGCCGGGTCCTGGTGGAGGAGGAGAAGGAGAAGCTGGCCCAACAACAGGATGAGACAGGGCAGGGTTGAGCCATGGCCGCCGAGATGACCCCGCCGTTCACGTGGGCGGACTACCAGGAGGCTGCGGCCGCCATCCAGGCCCACACGGAGCTGCGTCCCCGGGTGGGCCTGGTGCTGGGCAGCGGCCTGGGCGCTCTGGCCGACCGGATCCAGGATTCGGTGGCCATCCCCTACGACCGGATCCCCCATTTCCCCTGCAGCACCGTCCACGGCCACGCCGGGCGCCTGGTCCTGGGGACCCTGAGCGGACAGCCTGTCTGTGCCATGCAGGGCCGCTTCCACTTCTACGAGGGCTACACCCCGCAACAGGTGACCCTGCCCGTGCGGGTCATGCGCCTCCTGGGGGTGGAGACCCTGATCCTCACCAACGCGGCCGGCGGCATCAACCCGGGCTACCAGGTGGGCGACCTGATGATCATTGTGGACCACCTGAGCCTGGTGGCCATGGCCGGGCACAACCCCCTGCGGGGCCCCAACCTGGACGAGTTCGGCCCCCGGTTCCCCTCCATGACCCATGTCTACAGCCCCCAGCTCCGCCGCCTGGCCCTCCGGGTGGCCCGGGCCCAGGGGCTGGAGCTGCGCCAGGGCATCTATGCCTGGGTCGCGGGCCCGAACTTCGAGACCCCCGCGGAGGTTCGGCTGTTGCGCCAGCTCGGCGCGGACGCGGTGGGCATGAGCACCGTCCCCGAGGCCATGGTGGCCCGCCATGCCGGCATCCACGTGTTGGGCATCAGCACCATCACCAACATGGCCGTGGACGAGCTGGACGTCCGCACAGAGCCCAGCCACGAGGAGGTGTTGGAGACCGGGCGCCAGGTCCTTCCCCGGCTGTCCCAGCTCCTCCTGGGCATCCTGGAACAGCTCTACCAGCCCGACCCCACAGGGCCGGATACCACCTCGGGCCCATGACCACAGCAGGGGGCCGGCCCCATCTTCCCAGGACCCCCTGCCGGGGTCTCCTCACAGGGCCGCGGCGGGCTGATCCACCCGCAAAGGCCAGCCCGCCGCGGGGATCCCCACCTCCCCTTGCCCGGGTTCCTCCTCAGGCCGTAGCTGTTTGACGAAGTCGATGTGGGCCGGCTGGCGCACGAAGCCCAGCCGCTCGTTGATGGCCTGGATGACCCGGTTGCCGGCCTCGTTCCAGGTGCGCAGCTCCCGGGCCCCATACGCCCGGGCGAACTGGATGGCCCTTCCCTTGAGCGCGCTGGCCACCCCCTTGCGGCGGTAGTCCCGGTGTACCCCGGTGATGTAGACGGTGAGCACCCGGGGATCGGCCAGGTTCCGGTGCAGCGCGGTGACCCCCACGTATCGGCCCTGGTGGACGGCCACAAACCATCCTTCCAGCAGGACACCGGGACGCCGGGAGAAGCGCTGCCATTCCTCGAAGGTCATCTCCGTCACCGGCCAGGGATAGGGGATGTCCTCGTCCACATGGCACTCCAGCTCGAACAGCTTCCGGTCCCGCTCGGGATCGTCGGCCAGCTCCTGGACGGTGCGGATCTCGATGCCCTCCTGGGCCAGCTTGCGATCCAGCCCCTGAAAGGCGGCCAGGTCGGCCCGTTCCAGGGGCAGACGGTACTCCCACACCCGCATCACCTCCTGAAAGCCATGGCGTTGGACGAAGTCCAGTCCGTCCGTCGCGTCCTCCCGGACCGTGGTGAGCAGCGCGAGGGGCTCCACGGGTTCCAGGGCCTCCAGCATGTGTTGATAGAGGGCCGTGCCGATGCCCCGTCCCCGGAATGCGGGCAGGACACCCACTTCGAAGCGGAACTTGCGGGGATGGTACATCCACGGTGTCTGGAAGTAGTAGCCCAGGCCCACCGGACGACCGTCCACCTGGGCCAGGTAGCGCCCCCACCGGGTCCGAGGCGGCTGGATGGCATCTCGGTTTTGCATCTCCTCCACGGTCATGGGATACTCCGGCCAGACGGCGTTGCGCACGGCCACCGCGTCCCTGTAGTCGCGTTCGGTGCCTCGAAAAGGCCGCAGGGTGAACATGGTCTCTCCTCCTGGCTGTGTCCATCGGGGTTCTGTCCCCAGGGGACAGGGTCGTTTGCCCATGGGAATGGGACAGCTCCGGACATGGACTGGGTGGTCCGTCCGGACGGGGAAAGCGGACCGGCCCCAGCCGCGGTCGCGGCCGGGCCGGCACCGGCATCTCTCGGCGGCTCTGTTGTCCAGGAGGAGGGACTCAGCCGTAGAAGAGGTCGTTGTGGGTGACCAGGGCTCGGAGCCCCGGGTTGAGGACCTTGCGTCGCAGGATAGGGGGCAGCACGAAGGGCAACTGTTCCTGGCGGACCACGGCCATCAGCTCCATCCAGAGCCAGATGGGCAACAGGTCTTCCAGGGTCGGTTCGCCTCCGTCGCTCTGAACGCCGTTCATGGGGACACTCTCCAGGGCCGGACAAACCTCTGCAGGTCGTCTGGGGCTATCCTATCAGGAACGGTCGGAGGATGTCAAGGGCCTTCACGCCGGGGAAAAGCTGCATGAAAAGCGGCGTCGGTGTCGGGAAAGCGATAGATTTTCCGGGGCATCTTCGGGAGGACGAGGTCCGTTTCCCCTCAGGCTGTATTGGGGCCCTTCCTTTCTGCTATCATGGCGTCCGTGTTGGAAGGGCGTTTCGTGTCTACAGGGAATGGCCGGTCCCCTCGGGGCCGGAGGGACGACGTCCCGAAGAGTTTTGAAAGGGGGAACACCACATGAAAGGTCGTCAGCATCCACGGGGCCGCTTCGTGTTGCTGGGGGTGGGGATGGTCGTGCTCCTGTTCCTGGGGGCCTGTGCCGGTGGGGCACCGGAGGCCCCGGCCCAGGAGGGGGCGCCGGCTCAGGAGGCCCAGGAGGAGGCGCCGGCCGGGCCCACCGTCGTGGAGGTGTCGTTGACGGAGTTCGCCATCCAGATGCCCGCAGAGCTCCCCGCGGGCCCCATCCGCTTCGAGGTGAAGAACGACGGCGCGTTCCTCCACAACATCCGGATCGTGGGCCAGGGCCTCGACGTGGCCCTTTCGTCCGACCTGACCGGCGGCCAGAGCGGCACCCTGGAGGTGGAGCTGCCGCCCGGCACCTATCGGGTCTACTGTCCGGTGGGCAGCCACGCGCAGCGGGGTATGGACATGACGCTGACGGTCACGGGGGGGTAGGCCTGGGCGGTCCTCCGCGGGGGTGCAGCCTCCGGGGCATGGACGGGGGGCGCCCCCGCGGGTCGGGCTCTGTGATTGCAGTGAGGGTTTTCCGTAGAGGGACTGGAACATGCTCAACCGACGATTGCTTGGACGCCACGGCCTGGTGGCCCTTGTGTCCTTTCTGCTGACGCTTCCCTTCTGGTTTGGTCGCCTGAACTGGGATCCGGAGATGCGGCTCTGGCGTGCCGTGGGGGACAGCGCGGTGCTCCTCCTCTTCTTCACCCTGGCCATCGGCCCCCTGGCCCGTCTGTGGCCCCCCGCGGCCCGGCTGGTCGCCTGGCGCCGGGAGACGGGTATCTGGTACGGCCTGATGGCCATCCTGCACAGCCTGCTGATCCTCAACGGGTGGGCGCGCTGGGACTGGCTTCGGTTCCTGGGGTATGAGTTCATCCCTGTCCTGGGCCGAACGGCCCGGATCGAGCCCGGATTCGGTCTTGCCAACCTGGTGGGGCTGGTGGCCGTGCTGTTGACCCTCCTCCTGGTGGCCACCTCCTCGAACTGGGCCATCGACAGGCTGGGGGCCTCCGCGTGGAAGTGGCTTCAGTACGGGGCCTACACGGTCTTCTACCTGGTGGTCCTCCACACCGTCTACTTCCTGTTCATCCACTACACGGTCTCCTTCCATCGGCCTGTGCCACCGGAGCCCAACTGGTTCCGGATTCCCTTCCTGCTGCTGGCGGCCTCCATTCCCCTGCTCCAGATCGCCGCGTTCCTGCGGACGGTCTCCCGTCGTCAGCGTCCCCTCACCCGCAACCCCTCCCCGGCCTCCAGGGCCTGACACAGGGCCCTGGAGCAGGCCTCTGCCGGCCCTCTGCCTGGTCGACCTGCCGCGGCGGGGGCGTCCCTGCCCCAGGGGAGGCTGCCGGGTCAGGTGCCTGTGCCTGTCCTCGGTGGCTGGCCTCTGGGCTGCGGAGCATGGCCCTTCCCCGCGACGATCGTCCTCCCCGGTCCCACCCTGGGGAGAGGCCCTCTCTCCAGGGTGGTCCGGGCACGGCCGCGCCTTGTCCACGATCTGGGCCGATCTCCGGGTCCCCTGTCCGGGTTGGCGATCCGCACCTCCCCCCGTTAGAATGGTGGCGATCTGCTTCCACCCGATGGGGTGGGGAGATCCCGGATCCACCACCTCGGCAGAGGACGCACGGTGTTCGAACTGGTCTTCCTGGGGACGGCGGCCTCGGCTCCCTCCGCGGAGCGGGGGCTCTCCTCCGCGCTGGTCCTGGTGCGGGAGCACCGCTTCATGATCGACTGTGGTGAGGGGACCCAGCGCCAGATCCTGCGCAGCGGTCTGGGATTTCGGCGCCTGGACAAGATCCTTCTCACCCATGGCCATCTGGACCACATCCTGGGCCTGGGTGGGTTGGCCAGCACCCTCGGCCGCTGGGAGGCCCTGGAAGCGCTGCACATCTGGGGTGGGGAGCCGGCCATCCAACGGGTACATGCCCTCATGGAGGTGGTCTTCGGGCCGGGCAACGTGCCTCGAGCCGGCATCAGCCTCAATCGGCTGGAGCCCGGGGTGCTCCACGAGGATGCCCACTTCAAGCTCACCGCCTTCCCGGTGATCCACCGGGGCCCCGGCTGTTTCGGCTTTCTCTTCCAGGAGCACACCCGACGCCCCTTCGACGTGGCCAAGGCCGAGGCATTGGGGGTTCCTGCAGGGCCGGTGCGCCGGGATCTGGTGGCGGGGAAGGCCGTCACCCTGGAGGACGGCCGGGTGATCCGGCCGGACGACGTCCTGGGCCCGCCGGTCCCCGGCGCGAAGCTCTGCTTTGTGGGCGATGTGGCCCGTACAGGGCCCCTGCACAAGATCGTGCGGGGAGCCGATCTGCTGGCCATCGAGGCCACCTACCTGGAGGAGGACCGGGCGATGGCCCGTCGGCACGGCCACATCACCGCCCAGGCCGCGGCTCGGCTGGCCCGCAACGCAGGGGTCAAGATGTTGGTGTTGCACCATGTGAGCCGCCGTTACCGCACCCAGGATATCCTGGCCGAGGCCCAGCCGATCTTCCCCAACACGGTGGTGGCCAGCGACCTGGAGCTGTACCGGGTGCGGAAAGGACGTCCCGTGGAGGTGGTGCGGCTGGGTCGGTAGGGCCCCGAGGGGCCCCGCCTGGGCCGTGCCCGTGCGTCGGCCTCAGGAGCTGCCCTCCAGCCGATGGTAGATCTCGAACCAGTCGGGCAGCTCCCGGGCCCGTTCCCGGGCGCGCAGCCGTTCCTCTCGGCGTCGCCATTCCACCAGGCGGCGGAAGATCTCCTCTCGCACCGCGTGGGGGTTGGGCACGCTGTCGAAGGTGAACTCGCCTGCCTGGGCCGCGGTCCGGACCACCACGTTCCCGTAGTTGAAGATCTTGTGGATGGGGTTGGGCATGTGCAGGGTCACGTCCTGGACCTGGGCGAGCTCGGCCTCTCGACGGTGTTCCTTGAGCCCCAGGGGCCAGCGCTCCACGTCGATGATCCGGTCTCGGGTGAGCTCATAGGTGTCGTTCCACCAGTCTATCCCCAGGTAGATGACCCAGAGGAGCAGGGCGAAGAAGGTCAGTCCGGTGGCCAGGGTGAGCCCCAGGGAGACGGCGGAAGGCCCCAACCACCCCGTGAGTCGACTGATGGCGACCTCCAGGGTCAGGACCCCGGCGACCATCAGGGTGATGAGCAGGGGAACGAAGATCTTCGGCACCAGGACCATCCAGTGTTTGCGCCACACCACATGGTCCACCGTCTCCCAGCTCTTGAGTCGGCTCTCCACCATCAGGTAGTCCCAGATCCGCTGCCACAGGGAGCGCCCCTCGGTCTCCGGCGCATGGGTGACGGCCTCGTAGGCCCGAACCCGGCTGGGCAGATCCAGGGCCTGTCCCAGGCGTCTCTCCAGCTCGTCCTGGATCTCTGCCCGGCTCTCGGCCCGGTAACGGGCCAGTCGCAGGGTGCGCCAGCGGAAGATGGTGGCCTTCAGGGCATCTGGGTGAGGGACCCGATTGAAGCGGATGGCCTGGGTGGCCCCGGCCGTCTGGACCAGGAGTGTCCCGTATCCCAGCAGCCGTCCCCAGAAGGCCCGGTGGACGTCCACCTGTTGGATCTGCTCCAACAGGGCTTCCCGACGATGCTCGCTGATGAAGACCATCTTCTCCTGCTGGATGATGCGCTGGTTGGTGACCACGAAGAAGTCGTTCAGGTAGTCCACCACCCCCCAGAGGACCCCCACGAGCAGCAAGAACCCGGCGGATGCCAGGGTCCAGAAAATGGACCGGGTGAAGAGGATCAGGACCAACATGATGGGGCCTGCCAGGAGGAACATGGAGCCCAGGACGCGCATCTTGAGGAGCAGCTCCAGCCAGTGGCGGTGATGCAGGGTGACCACGAACTCGCCGGGGGCCAGCCAGGGGTAGCTCTGCCGCTGTCGAGCTTCCTCCGGGGCGCTGGCCAGGTGTCTGTGGATGCGCAGCTTGGACCTCAGTTCCCGATCTCGGGGCGCCTCGATCTGGAGGTAACGCTGGAAATCCTGCCAGTGCAGCCGGAGCCAACAGCTCCCGGCCTGGGCCTCCACGGTCCAGGGCACGTTGATGGAGGCCACCAGGGCCTCGTCGTTGAAGTAGATGGGGGCCTGCACCGGTGTCCGGGGGCGGGCGTTGTCCATGTCCATGCCGCTCAACACGGCCTCCCCCCTGTACAGGACCCACAGGCTGTCTCCCAGGTCGCCCTGGAGGATGAGCAGGTGCCGATGGGGGATGTAGATATGGCTGCAGAAGCCGGCCAGCTTGCGGAGGTCGGCCTCCTCGTAGCCCTGGAAGATGTCCCCGGCCCCGGTGGACAGGGCCTCCCAGGGGGTGAGCTGGCCCCGCGGATCGGCCATGTGAGGCCAGCGTCGGGCCATCTGGCGGATGGTGGCCCAGGGAACCTGGTAGAACTGGCTCGGTGTGGTGACCTGGGCGATGTGGCCGTAGCGATCTCCTCGGTGTCCTCGGAGCAGGCCCGGAAAGCCACAGGCGTTCCCCGTGCCCAGCCACAGGTTGTCCTCGGGCTGGAGGCCCTGGAGGCGGCGCAGGTGGACCTGGCCCCGGTGGATCAGGTAGAGATGCTGGGCCGGATCCTCGGGCCGGTACAGGACCTGATCCCGGTCCACGTTGCGGAGGACCACCTGTTCCGCCAGGTAGCCCAGGGTGATGCGGTCCACCGGGCCGGTCAGGGGAAAGGTGCGGAGGCGTTGGACGATCCCCCAGGGGATAAAGGCGCTGCGGGCCTGGGGATAGTGGAAGAAGAGGTTGTCGAAGGCCTGCACCGGGATCCGCCACGCCTCCACCGGGGTGACCGCGACAGCCGTGCAGGTGTGGGTCCGCTGCTCGTAGACCAGGCCGAAGCGGTCCAGGATGTAGCCCCCGGAGACCTCCCGATCCACCACGACCACCGGGTTCGAGGGCGCGGCCGTGGTCCTGGTGCCCCTTCCGGGAACCTGCCGGCGGATCCGGACGGTGCCCGAGGTGATGACGGTGACCGCCTGGAAGGCCTCGCCCTGGGTGAGGAGGGGATCGCCCGGGGCAAGGAACCTGCGCTCGGCCTGGGGGAGCAGCAGGTCTGCCCGATCCTCCAGGGGGACATCCGCCATGAAGGGGGCTGCGTTCAAGAAGGTCTCGAGAGAGGAAGCGCGCATGGGCCTTCGACGGGTGGCCTGCTACAGGTGGGCGCGGATGGCCTCCGCGACCTTGCGGTTCATCCCCGGCACCGAGAGCAGCTCCTCCAGGCTGGCCTGACGAATGCGCTCCACATCGCCCCCGAAGTACTGGAGCAAGGCCTTGCGGCGGGCAGGACCGATGCCGGGGACCCGGTCCAGGGCCGAGCGGACCTGCCCCTTGCGGCGCAGGGAGCGATGGTAGGTGACCGCGAAACGGTGGGCCTCGTCCCGGATACGTTGGACCAGGTAGAGGGCCTGGCTGCCTCGGGGCAGGCAGAGGGGGGTGGAGCGGTTGGGCAGGTAGATCTCCTCCCGGCGCTTGGCCAGGGCCACTACAGGGACCCGATCCTCCAGCCCCAGCTCCTCCAGCACCGCCACCGCCACCTGGAGCTGACCCGGGCCGCCGTCCACCATGAGCAGGTCGGGCAGGAGCCGCCACTGCGCGTCCTGCCCTCGCCCTCGGGTGCCTGGGGCCTCGGCCGGCTCCTCCACGGCCCGGCGGAAGCGGCGATACAGCACCTCCCGCATGCTGGCCAGATCGTCCGGCGTGCCGTGGGCGCCCCGGCCCCGGACCTTGAAACGCCGATAGGCGGACTTCTGGGGAACCCCCTGGACGAAGACCACCATGGAGGCCACGGTATGGGTCCCCTGTAGGGTGCTGACGTCGAAGCACTCGATCCGGCTGGGTGGGTGGGCCAGCTCCAGGGCCTCCTGGAGCTGGGTCAGGGCCAGGGTCTGGCGGTGGGAGTCCGCGGCCCATTCCGCCTGTTGGACTCGAAGGGCCTCCTGGGCGTTCTGGATGGCCAGCTCCATGAGCCTGCGTTTCTGGCCCCGCTGGGGCATGCGCAGCTCCACGGCCTTCCCCCTTCGGCTGCGAAGCCATTGGGCCAGCAGGGCCGCGTTGTCCGGCAGATACTGGACCAGGATCCGAGGTGGGATCACCGCGGCCGCGTGGTAGAAACGCTGGATGAAGATCCCGACCAGGTCGCCCAGGGTCTCGCCTCCGCTCTCCGCGACCTCGGCCCCCTGGAGGACGAAATCCTCCCGGCCCACCAGGCGTCCCTTGCGCACGAAGAGCACCTGGACCACCGTGTCGCCGCTGCGGGGATCCTGGGCGATGGCCACCACATCCTCGTCGTCCCGGGTGGTGCCCACCACCTGTTGTTGCTCGACGATGCGCCGCACCGCGCGGATGCGGTCCCGGTAGAGGGCTGCCTGTTCGAAGCGGAGTTCCTCGGCGGCCTGTTCCATCCGGGCCTGGAGCTGGGCCATCACCTCCTCGGTCCGGCCCTCCAGGAAGTCCATCAACCCCTGGATGACCTCCCGGTATTCCTCCCGGCTCTGGGCGCCGATGCAGGGCCCTCCACACAGCTTCAGATGGTAGTAGAGGCAGGCCCGGGTATCCTGCCCGGTGATGGTTCGATGGCAGTCCAGGTAGGGGAAGATCCGCCGCAGCGCGTCCAGGGTCTGGGTCACCGCCCGGCTGCTGGCGAAGGGCCCGAAGTAGCGCGCGCCGTCGTCCTCCATGCGCCGGACCCGTTCCACCTTGGGGAAGTCGTCCTGCCAGCGGATCTTGATGTAGGGATAGTGCTTGTCGTCCTTCAGCATCACGTTGTACCGGGGCTGGTAGCGCTTGATCAGGTCGTTCTCCAGGACCAGCGCTTCCAGCTCCGTCCGGGTCACCCACCAGGTGATGTCCCGGACCTTCTCCACCATCTCCTGGATCCGGGGTGTATGCCGGGCCGACGGTTGGAAGTAGCTGCGCACCCGGTGGCGCAGGACCACGGCCTTGCCCACGTAGAGGACCCTGCCCCGGGCATCCTGCATGAGGTAACATCCCGGCGCGTGGGGAAGCTCCTGTAGCTTGCGGCGGACTTTCTCGGGCGGATGGTGACGCATGGTTTTATTGTAACCCAGATCGGACGGGAATGTCACCTGTGGTCCTGGCGGGGTGTGTGGGGACCGCGAGGGGGTCGAGGACTGATGCATCCGGCCTAGAGCACCTCCCGGTGGTGTGGGTCCAGGATGTCCCGGACCATATCTCCGGCCAGGTTGATGCTCAGGATGAGCCCGGCCAGGGCCGCGCCGGGGTAGAGG